>ERZ795045.440-NODE-440-length-54012-cov-5.816706_pt1 | contig 54012 bp, 45 predicted proteins | sample MGYA00375129_ERZ795045 | MGnify/ENA primary metagenome ERZ795045 (study PRJEB30174, sample SAMN05720166) | activated sludge metagenome | isolation source: anaerobic digester from wastewater treatment plant | place: Japan | collected 2015-05-15 ...
AGCAATCGCTTCCCGCCATATGTCCGGATTGGATTGGAGGGCGGTGTCCCCATAGTGATTTGCCGAATCGTCCGGAGTACGCTGCGGTTTTGCCCTCTCCCTCCACCATTCCTCATCTTCCCAGTCTCTTTATAATTATGGATCGATCCGGTCCGGTCCCGGGAGGAACCGTAGACCGGAGCATCCTGCATGCCGGGGACGGGAGACGGAAGAATGAAAACCAGCAGGGACGTCAGTAAGGTAGTATTCCACGCGGCGGGGATGCTTGTGTTCCTGGGCGCCGCGCTGATAGCCCCGGCCGGCGATGGGAGCGGGGGGCTTTCCGGAATCGTTATGCTGGGCGGCAAGCCCATCGAGGGAGCGCGGGTGGCGGTATCGGCCCGATCCAAGCGCGCCTGGTTGATCAACGGAGAGAAATTCAGCCCCGGAGCGGTCACAGCCCAAACCGGCATGGATGGGCGTTTCGTGTTTCCGGATTTCCGGGAGACGGAATTCCGTTTGTTTGTGCTGCATGAACAAGGGTACGCGGACCTCTCACACGACGATCTAAATAAGAATAATCCAATCGCGTTGCAACCCTGGGGCCGGGTGGAAGGCGTATTCCGGATAGGAACGCAGATCATGCCGTCGGCTACCGTAGTATTGAACTACGAGCCTCCCTATCAAACGAATTTCCCTGCCCGGTACACTACGCTCACCGACGCGCAAGGGCGGTTTGTGTTCTCCCGCGTGATTCCCGGCGAGGTGCGCATCGGCTTCAAGAAAAAAGTGTATTTCATGGAATTCGACAGCCACGCTTATCCGTTTGCTGTGTTCCCCAATCAAACCTTGCGGGCGGAGATACCAGCCGAGGGGCGCGCGATCACGGGGACGATCGCGCCGGCCGGTGACGTGGGCATCAATCCCATAACCGGCATGGGGATGCTGTTCCGGGATCAGGGCGAGATTCCTTACCCGCCCGAGGTGGCGGCCCAAGGCCGGGACGCGCAGAACGCCTGGTTCGACCAGTGGATCCACACCGGCGGGGGCAAGGCTCATTTCCGCGCGGACCGGCGGTATTATTTCGACACCCGGCCGGACGGATCGTTTCAGGTGGAGGGCATCCTGCCGGGTACATACACGTTGGTCGTGTCGTTATTCGAGCCGGACGCGCTGCGCCGCCGTTCCGTGAATAAGCTGGGAGAATCGATCCGCAAGATCACCATTCCCGAGGGAGATTCCTCTCCGCCGCATGACTTGGGAAAAATCGAGGTCAATGTCACCGTTTCCGCCTCCGGCAGCCCGGTTTCGTCCCTCGAAATTCCCACTCTGGATGGCCCGGCGTTGCGGTTGGAAAGTTTCCGGGGTTCTGTGGTAGTGATTCATTTCTGGTCCATGGCTTCTGCCCCGAGTTTGCAGGAACTGCCCTACTACCGCCAAGCCTGGGGGAGGTTCCAAGGCCAAAAGAATTTGGTCTTAATCAGTGTCAATATTGATAAGGACGCCGGCCGGGAGGCCTTGCGGAAATTCATAGAATCCAACCAGATGGACTGGATTCAGGCTCAGGTGGATGGCTTGGAGCACGCGCTGCCGCAAGCGTTCGGCGTGAAGGAAATTCCGGCGGGTTTTCTGATTGATCCGCGGGGGAAAATCATCCGGGACGATGTGCACGGGAGTGGATTAATTCAGCAAATCAGCAAGGCCATGGCAGACAAACCCGGGGGGAATTGAACCATGGATTCGTTGAGGCGGATTTTATCGATTTTTCATCTTATCTGCGATGACCCAGTATGTTGGGAGAGACGGTGACGCGTACCTCTTCCCTCTCCCTCTGGGAGACGATCCGGGTAAGGGAAGCCCTGAAAGGGCGAAAACAATCCTTCCTCTGCAATTCGTAAAACAGATACGGTGGATTTATTTTTGGAATTTTCCTTCCCGCACAATTTCCGCCAGGGGCTTGCGGGAAGACGGCGTTTCGCGTTCACGCAGGGCATCCGGCAAGTCTTCCTTCCGGCCGGGTTTGCCGATAGCGGCCATGGCTTCCACCTGATAGTCATCGGGGATGTTCAAAACCGTCTTGGCTTTGTCGTAATCGAATCCCTGCATGCCGTGCACCACCAGGCCATTCTTGAAACCTTGCAGCGCCAGGCTGGCCCAGGCCGCTCCGGCATCGAACGAATGGGTGAGGGAAGGCTGGCCGTTGTGATCGAAATTTTTTTTGGAGACAATGACGACGAGGACGGCCGCGTTTTTTGTCCAACTTTGATTGAATTCGACCAGAAGATCGAAAAACAAATTCCACTCCGGCGTATCCCGCGATGCGTACAGGAACCGCCAGGGCTGGTTGTTGAAGCTGGATGGAGCCCAGCGCGCGGCTTCGAAGAGGGACATCAACTCATCGCGGGAGATGGCTTCCCCGGACATGGCCCGGGGTGACCAGCGGTTGATGAATAGGTCATCGACGGGATATTCAGCCTTCCGGATGGTTTTGGCTTCGATCATAGCAAACCTCCTTCCTCCCAGGGAGTTAAAGCCCATGCCAATCCACTTCCAATCTTTCATACCGCCGCGGCATCGGTTTGCCACGAGTACATCTTCTTCTTCAAATGCCGCAGTTTGGGCATGACATAAGGGCCTTCGGGCATGACCAGGATCTTGGCGTCCGGGCCGTGACGCCGCAGGGCCTGCTCGATGCCCTCTTCCACCGAGGTGATGGGCGTGAGCAGGAATTCGTGCATGTCGTTAGGGCTGATCCCCTCGGAGAAATAGAGCAATTCACAGTGGTGCAGGCCGTTGACCAGTTCTTGAATCATCCACTGGTCCTTGGCGATGTAGTTCGGTTCCTGAACAAGCCGGTAGAAATGCATGGGATCTTCGAGTTGGCGGAGCAGGGAGACGAACTCGTGGCTGCCGCCGCCTTCCTCGTTGCGCGCCGCTAGAATCACGGTTCCCCCCGGCTTGACTGCTTCCAAGGCCGCCACGAAGCCTTTGATGGACTGATAGAGGGTTTTGTCGAGAGGGTAGCCGCCGCCGGTGGTGATGACGATGTCCACTTCCTCCTCGATGGGGATCATAGCGCACTGCGCCACGAGTTCGCAGGCTTTCTCGTGGGCGGCCTCGAGATCGCCGCTGAATACGCCGGTGATTTCGCGTTTTTCATTCAGGGTGACATTGGCGATGAAATCCACCCCCACTTGCCGCGCGATCGCGACTCCCGCCTCGTGGAAGGGATTGCCCTTCAACCGGCCGTTGTAGGTGCTGTCCTGCTGTAGCATGCGGTAGCCGTGCATGTGCTTCATCGTCTCGAGCGTTACGATGCCCGGCAGCACGGCCTTGCGTCCGCCCGAGAAGCCGGCCATCAAGTGCAGCTCGACCAGGCCGGTGAGGATTTTCAGATCGGCCTCGAGGAACGTTTTGTCGAGATAAACGGGAATGCCCCCCCCGATTTCACCCACGTAGGCGTTGGTTTCGGGATCTTCGGAATAATGGTTGACCACCGTATAGTTTTCCGCGATGGAGGCGCCTACCAGCTCGGTGAGTTCATCCCCCAGGTTGGGGCGGTGAATGCCAGTGGCGATGAGAATAGTGATCTTCTCGTGCGGCACCCCGGCCTCCTCGATGGTGCGCAAAATAGGGGGAAGCAGGAGGGGATTGGGCACTGGCCGGGTGATATCGGAGATCACCACCACGGCGGACGAGCGGCCCCGGGCGATTTCCGGCAACGGCCGGCTTTGAATCGGCCGGCGCAGCGATTCTTCGATCGCTTTCCCGGGATCCGCAAGCGGATCGGCCGCGCGCATATGCATGACGCCCGCCAGGTTGCGGTCCGGGACCTGAATATCCAGTCCTTTCTTTCCGTAAGCCAGCCGTAAATCCATGTTTGTTCCTCCCGGCAAATCGGCAAAACTCGGCAATACGATTTTTCCTCCAGCTTACCATTGATGGCAGCGGTTCTCAATGAAGCGAATGGGATTTCCGGATCTTCCGATGGGGTATTTGTCTGGTTAAGCCATGGCGGATGAGGACTTGGAGGTCTGGATTCAATCTGTCATTTTCGATATTTTTCACTATATTCTTTGAGGTATCTATTTATCCAAACGCAGCACTATTTCCGTGGGGGATTCGTGGCAGGACCACGGCTGGAAACGCGAAACGATTCCCTCTCCCTCGGGAGTGGGAAAGGGTGAGGATTGCCTTAAAAGGGCGACATTCACCCGTTTTCTGGAATCGAGTAAATAGTGACTCTTTTTGAAGTGACATCCCTGTGGAAAGTAAAATTCAATCTCATGATTTTTTTCCGGCTCTTCTTGCTGATGGGGCTACTGGTTGTCGAGGGCTTGGCGGATGATTCGGACATCGTGATCAATGAGATCATGTATCATCCTGCCAGCGACAGGCCCTCCGAAGAATATATCGAACTGTACAACCGGGGTTCCTCTCCGGTCGATCTAAGCGGCTGGTATTTCTCGGATGGCATCCGGTTTACGTTTCCTCCCGCCACCATTTTGGAGCCGGATTCGTACCTCGTGGTCGCATCGGACCAGGCTCGCATCCGCGGGAAATACGGTATCCACAACGTGACCGGCAACTACCTCGGCGAACTGAGCAACAGCGGTGAACGGATCGCGCTTAGCAACGCGCGAGGAATTCTGGTGGATGAAGTCACCTATGCCGATTCGTTCCCTTGGCCGGTGGCCGCGGACGAAATGGGACCTTCCCTGGAATGTATCAACCCTTTCCTGGACAACAACGCCGCCCGCAATTGGGCCACCACCCAGGGCATCGTGGATTGGACCCGCGTCGATCTGGAGGGGACCGCCGGGGGCTCCCGGGTTTTCTTCGCCTTGCAGGAACCCGGCGAAGCCTGGATCGATGATGTGCAACTCACGGAAATCGGCGGCTTGCAGGCGGAACAAGCCGTGTGGCCCATGAATTACCGGCATGTGCCGGGTGGCGACCAGGGCCTGGACATGCACTTTTCTCATGTGCCGGTTTACGCCAATCCCGCGCGGGAACTTCAGGCCGTCAAACTGTCCTTGGAATCGCGGATTTTCGTCTTCGGCCTCACCGCGCAAGCGGGCACGGATCTGGTTTCGGTGGATTTATCCCCCTATTTCGATACCGACGGCATTTCGTGGCCGGACAACCGGCGCGATGGCAACCTGGATGGAGGAGGCGCGACCTATGCCGCGGAACTGCTGCCCTCCGATGGGATCGTGACATCCGATATGGGAAATCCACACACCTGGTGGAAACTCGGGCCTTACGACGATGGGAAAAACAACGCCATCCGGTCCCAAGGGCAGAGAATCGACATACCGGCAGGGAATTACAACTTGGTGCATTTGCTGGCCACTGCCGTGAACGCGCAAACCCTCTACGATACCATCACCCTGATTTATGCCGACGGGGCCGAGACCGTGGGCATCCAAGTGACCGACTGGGCGGTGGCCGTGCCGAGCGCCTCCGCTTCGCCCAATCTGGTGTTGAATGGTTCTTTTGAATCTACTTTGCAGGACTGGCAGAGCAGCGCCGAATACGTCAACAGCTCCGCCAGCACGGAGCAATCCTTTTCCGGACGCCGGGCTTTGCGGCTGATCCGGGAGGTCTCCGGCGGATTGGGGCAGGGGGTTTATCAAGTCATTCCCGGGATGGCTCCCGGGCAAACCTGTCACCTTCAATTCTGGGTGCGGGCGGGACAGGGCAACACCACCTTACTGGCCGGATTGGAAGGCGGTCCCCAGACCGAAATCCTGCTCGGCGGCGAAGGCTCCCCCGGATTCCGCAATCCGGTATGGCAAGAGATCCTGCCCCCGTTCTTCGAAGAAATTACGTGGAATCCCCAACAGCCCACGTCTCAGGAGTCCGTGATTCTCGAAGCGCGGATCAGCAGCGGCGCGCCGCTCCGCTCGGTCACTCTGGAATACACCGTGAATCAATCCACCCGGGCGTTGCCCATGCGGGATGATGGAGCTTTCCCGGACCGCCTGCCCGGCGACAACCTCTTTGCCGCGCTATTGCCGCCGCAGCCGTCTCAGACCCCGGTTTTGTTCACGATCCGGGCTGCCGATGAACTGGGACGCCTCACCATCACCCCCCGGCCCAATGAACCAACCCCCCGCCACGGGTATTTTGTGTACGATGGGGAAGTAAATACCGATCTGCCCATCTATTTCTTATTTGTAGCCCCGGAACTCATTCGGCAGCTGAACCGCAATCCTAACTCGGATGTCATGGTGGAAGGGATTGTGGCCATGGACGGCGAGGTGTACGACCGGATCCACGTGCGCTACCGGGGAGCCTGGGCCCGCTCCTGGCCGAAGAAAAACTGGAAGATCCGTTTCAACAAGGGACGGTACTACAACGGCCAACGCACGATCAATCTCAATTCCAACTACCACGACCGGGCCTACATGCGCGAGAAATTGTCCTACGATCTCTTCGCCGATTCCGCCAATCCCGCCTGTCAGGCGCGGTTCGTGTGGATGCAACTGAATGGCGGCCCCTTCGGCCTCTATACCGAAGTGGAACAACCCGACGAGCGCTTTCTGGAACGGATCCACCGCGAGGGAGGGAGTCTTTACAAAAGCGAAGGGAAATACCAGATCCTCGGCTCGGTGAATCAGTACATCCAGACGTATGAAAAAGAGACCAACCGGGACGAACCCTACGACGCGCTGATCCGCATGATTGAGGACATCAACCGGATTCCGGATGAGGCGGTGTACGATTATTTCATCCAGCATTTCAACATCGAATCGTACGTTGATTACCTGGTGGTCAATGCCTGCATTTCCAACTGGGATCATCTGACCAAGAACCATTTGGCCTTCCAGGACACGGCCGGCGCGGGCAAGTGGGAATTTTTCCCCTGGGACCTGGATCGCACCTGGGGCGAATTCGCCGATTGGAACATCTACTACAACCAGCACATCCTGACGGGCATCAAGGGCTATCCCGCTCCCACCCTCAGCTCGGACTGGTGGAATTATGTGCAAAACCGGTTTCTGCGCGAAAACCGGTTTTTGAACATGTACTACAACCGCATGCGCGAATTCCTCCAAACCGTCTTCACCGAGGAACGCCAGTTCGCGCGGATCGACGAACAAGATGCCTTGATCCACGATGAAGTCCCCTGGGACAAGCAGATTCACGGCTCTCAAGCCAATTGGAATTACCCCCAAGAGGTGGAACGCCTCAAATGGTATGTCACCAACCGCCGCGCCTTTTTGTTCCAATCCCTCCCCACTCCGGTGGAAGATTGGACACTCTATTGATCCTCGCCAGCCATCCAGCCGCCAATCCACCGGCCGGCGTCGCATGGTTAGGAATTCGTAATTATTTGCTGGTTTGCAGTAACGCATTTGAGCGACTACGGGGCGGGATGAGTATAGCCCAGGCCTAAGCCCTGGGAGGGATCATACGAATGAATCCCCAAACCCCATTACCCCAGCCATGGCCTTTCCCGTCTCCGATGTGCTACGATATTCGCATCTTGATAAACCGGGAGACGAGCCATGCTGGCCGCGGTATTACACGATTTCAATCGACTCGAGTTGGAAGAGGTTCCGGTGCCGGAACCGAAGGCGGGCGAAGTGACGGTGCGGATCAAGTCGTGCGGCTTCTGCGCCACCGATTACAAGGCGATCAAGGGCATCCGGCGCAACGTGACGTTCCCCTTGATCCCCGGACACGAGCCGGCAGGCATTGTCGCGGCGGTGGGCGCGGGCGTGAAGCACGTGAAGGAGGGGGACGAGGTCATCATTCAACCCAGCGGATTCTGCGGTTTTTGCCCCCATTGTCGCGTGGGCAACACCCATTACTGCGCGCATTCGTACACCACGGGCGGCGACGGGCCGGAAGACACGCGTCCGGGCAGCTTCGCCGAATACACCGTCACCCAGGCCACGTCGATCTACAAGAAACCTCCGCAGATCAGCTTCGACGCCGCCTGCCAGACCGAACCGGTCAGCGGAGCGTGGAAGGGCGTGATCTATTTTTCGGAAATGAAAGTCGGCGACGACGCGGTGATCATCGGCACCGGCAGCATCGGCATGTATTGCCTGATGGTGGCCAAGGCCGCGGGGGCGGGCCGGCTGATCGCCGTGGATGTCAGCGAGTACGCCCTGGAAACCGCCCGTAAACTGGGCGCGACTCATCTGATCAATCCCACGCAATGCGACGCGAAACAGGCGATCTATGACATTATCCCCGAAGGCCCGGATTTCGTCATCGAGGCAGCCGGACCCATCGAAGCCGTGAAATTGATGGTCAGCCTCCTGCGCCGGGGAACGCGCTGGAACGTCTTCGGCATCACCACCCACGAGACCTTCGAACTCGACGGCGGCCTCACCCACTTCATGGAGGCGCGCATGGATTCCAGCTTCGGAACCAATCCCATGGCCATGCAAAACGCCATCCGGTTGATGGAACGGGGGCTGATCGATCCCGAACAAGTCATCTCCCACCGCTTTCCCCTGACGGAGATCCATCAGGCGGTGGAAATTATGGGCTCCCCCGAACGGAACAAGGTGATTATCCATCCTTAAGCGGCCCAGCCGGTATTCCGGGATCCGCATGGCGGGCCAGCTGCCTTCCTCTTGCTGCTTCCCCGCCAGCGAAAACTCGGCTCTTTCCCTATCCCTCATAGGAGCCGGGCTCATTGGGAGAGTTCTGCGGCGAAGCAGAATAAACAGAGGGGAGAGGCCGCCAAACAACCTCTCCCCTGAAAATCTTGATTCAGAACGGCACCCCTAAAAAATCATCCAATTCGGAACCGCGGTGCCCAGGCGGGTTACGCGGACCTCATCATAAAGCATGACCGCGGTGCCGCTGCCGGGCGCGACATTCGTTTGAGGACTAGTGTAATGATCATTAAATCCAATCGCGCCCGGGGGAATGGGCAACTCGTCTGGCCCCAATTCCCATTCGGCGATCAGGATATCATTGGTCAAAAACGCTCCGCTGCGGGCGTCCGCGTTGACGAGGATGGAGACCTTGGTCCCGCCGATGGGACCATACCGGACCCACACATTGCCGCCCCGGGTATCCATGCCCCAGGCGGTTTCCAGGTTGTCCAGAAGCAACGGCCCCCAGAGTTGGTTTTCGGTCCATTGTTGCGCGCCGAGGACCACCGACGCCATGGAGTTGGGAGCCAAATACGTGTACGTCCCTTCAATGACGACCGTGGCGTCTGTGAAGGGCAGGTCTTTCTTCAGACGCAACCAGTTGTCTTCCAGGGTTTCATCGTGATCGAGATAGAGCTCGTTGTCCCCGTCGTTGTCTTCATCAAACAAGTCGACCACCAGTGCCTCCACCAAGCCGCCGGGAGTGATGGATTCCACTACCCAGTCCTCGCCCAGTTCGTTCCGGTTGAAATTGTCCACGAATAAGGTGGTCTCCGTGCCATCGTCATTCCGGGTATAGATCCGGAGATCGTCAATCGCGGCGTCCCGGTTGTAAATGCTGCGGAAGGCAAAAGCGCCTTGTAAGGGGGGGGCCTAACGTCACGAAGCGGGCTACTTCGACGCCGTTGCGGTAAGTGCGCCCGGCTTGGCCGCCTTGGTCCACCACCACCTGGAATGTCATGCCGCTCTGCACTCCACTCAAACTTTGCACCCGGCCGCCTGCCCAACTGCCGCCTTCCATCGCGTAGTTAAATCCAGGGCCATTGTCAAACAGCACCACGCCGCTGGTTTGCCCCGGGGTGTAGGGCTTAGTCCCCGCCACGACTGTTGGATTATAAACCACAGTGCCCAGGTAATCGACAAAGGTGAACTCGAACACCGTGGTATAGCCGGTGAATGTCACCTCCTGAGCCGTCCGCAGCCACGTGTCGCCTGATCCGTCGTTTTCCAGGAACAAAATCCCATCATGAATGGTGGCCTGCAAGGGGCCGGGGGTGGTGTCGCCCGCCAGGGTTTCATTCACCCAATTGGTTCCCAGATCCGTCCGGTTGAAATCATCTTCCAGGATGACCGTAACGCTTCCGTTGGATGCTACCTGATACAATCGCACGTCGTCCACCTTGACATTCCGTTGAACCACTAAACGGAAGCCGAATCCCCCTTGCAATGGATCTCCCAGGTATTTAAACCGGTTGATGAGTTCTCCATCGATATAATACGATCCATTCACGCCGTCGGGATCGATCTCGATTTTGATCCGGGATCCTGGATGGATTGTCCGGGCCAGGAAGGGATTTTTTGTCATAACGATGTTTTGCCATACCGGATTCCCATTCGCGTCCAACGTCCGGCGTTGCATCGCGAACGATCGATAGGAAAACGTGACCCGGACGGCGCCGTTGGCCGCGTTGGGATCGGTGGCGCCCAAAAGGGGCTCCATGTAGACTTCTTTGTAATTGGCACTGGCTTGCCAACCCCCGCCCATGAAGTTCATATCTACGCGATAGGCTTCGGAACCGAAGGAAAAAGGTATGGCCGTGACAAACCAATTGGGCGCATGCCCCCATTCCAACTGCAATTGGCCGTTAACGATTTGAGGGGCACCGGGATTGCCTAATTCTTTCCATTTCGATAAATCCCCGCTGAAATCATCGTAAAAGGCCACGTTTTGCCCCCATCCCAGAAGCGGACTGAGCATCAGCAGTCCGGCCAGGAATCCACCGGGATACCGGAAGGCGCGGAAAAAACCGAGTCGGGTCGAACTCATCATTTTTTTTCCTCCCAGATTCATTCGATATAGAAAAGCGTAAGGCATTATAGGGGATAAAACTGATAAGTATCAATGCGGCTCCCGTTTTGGGGATGAATCCGGATACGGAAAAATCACAGGTGCGCGCGGGAGGAGGGACAAAATGGAACAAGTCTTCTCCCGCCGCGTGATTGAAACCGGCCTATTTGGTTCTGTGCCGTTACCCCCCGGGTATTTTTCCTTACAATAACGATGACGGTTCATTTCGATCTGAACTCCGATCGAACAACATTGATTCCATAAGGAGGATCACGATGAGAATGGCAAAACTTTTTCACAAAGGGACGGTCGTAGGGTGGACGGTGGCTGGCCTGCTGGTTTGGGCCCATCCGGCCGGCGCGCAAGCCTGGTGGACCGCGCCACAGTTGAAATACGTGGAAATCATGGAAGACATTGCCCATGGCTCTTCCCCCCATTATTGGACCTTCGGCGGCCCCAGCACCACCGATTCCACCGGCGATCAGACCTACTTGTACACGCAGGATTCCGGCACCAACGCTAATTTCTGCCAATATGTGGTGGCGGAATTGCGCGCCGCCGAAAATGCGGACCAGGTTACCCACCGCTGGGCCGCGCAGCATATCGGCTTGCCCAAAGGATGCAGCCAGTTCGGCCGGCGGGTGGTTATCGGTAATGGCGGCCAGGCCCAGGAGGTCCAGCCGTTTTATGCCTATCCCGATGATTATACGCTGGGATCACGGTTCGAAATGATCTTAACCGCGGATGTTCCCGCCGATTGCGATCCCCTGCATTTCAACCACGATGGAACCTTACTCTACACCAACCATTATCTCACCAGCAGCGGCAGCCGCACCGACCTGCACCGGTACCGTGTCACTGGTTCCTTGGACGAAGACGGGCAAGCCTTTACGCGGGATACCGCCTGGCAAGACCAGGGCACCTTCCATACGTCGGTGGGACGGTTGCGCAATTTCGCCATCCGTTACATCAATGGCAAAGATCTGATTTTCTACGGTGAGGGCGACACGGTGAATTTTCCCGCCTCCCTGTACGTCTTCGATCCGGAGACCGGCACGGAAACTCAACTGCTGAATGAAGTATTCGAACCAGGGGAAGTGACCGATTCCGACATCGTCAACGTGAAGATCTCGGGCGTCGGTACCGGCGAAATGTATGTTCACGTGATGGGGAGCATCGGCGGTTTGAAAATTTACAAACTAGCGGCGGATGCCCGGAGCTTAGAGAATGACGGCAAACCGGTGGTGGTATTCACGCCGGAGGATCTCAACGAATTGACCCAGTCCGGGGCGTTCAGCAGCCATTGCCGCGGTTTCGAAGTGACCGACGACGGCCAGTACGCCTTCTTCAGCACACACAACGCCCCGAACAGCATCTTTGTCTTCCACGCTCAACCCGGCGCTTCCGTGAAGGATTGGATGAAGCAGTAACGGGATAGTTGATGCAGAGATGAACTACACCACGCCGGGCGGGACTTCGCTCAGGCGGAGCTGGAATTCCCGCTGGATCAAGTCGTGGATCAGGGGTAAGGTCCAGAGCGCGAAGGAGAAGTCGAGTTGCGTGGGATCGTGGTCCACGATGAGACGGTAGAGTTTTGGCCGCTGCGGGCCGGTCAGTTTGGGCGGACGGCGGAGATGGGTTTGGAACGCAGGCCGTCCAGACCGTGTTCGCGGTAGATCGCCAGCCAGACGTAAATGCTGGACCGGCGGAAGCCCAACGGCTGGATGACGGCTTCGGGGCTTTCGCCGGCTTCCACCCGTTGCACGGCGAGGAGGCGGAGTGCCTCGCGGGCCTGGCGGTTCAGTTTGCGTCCGTCCCTTTTTTTCCATGCGCTTGCATTCTCCAAAAAGGGTTTTCTAACGAATGTCAAGTAATTTACAGCTGTTTTAAAAATTTTCATTTTTTAGCGTGGCGTGCACGGTTTCGCGGCCGATGGTTTTCACGATCCGCAGTTTCACCGTCTGGTCACGCAACAGCCGTATCGTCCACCATATCTTCATTTCTCCTCAACATGATCTCTATAAAATGCAAATGATTAAGTTCTCCTTACTGGACCGGTTTCTACCCGGCAAGAAATCACGGGTTGTCTCCTAGGAAATTGATCACGCACGTTCAACGAACGGCGTAAACCAGGAAGATCCTATTTCGCGCAAGATGAAAAATCCACAACTCCTCCAGATCATCCGGAAACAGTTCGCGTTGGATTGGTACGGGATCCATGGCTGGCCGCATTGGAACCGCGTGCGGGAGAACGGGCTGCGTTTGGCAGCCCAGACCGGAGCCCGGCCGCGGGTGGTCGAGCTCTTTGCGTGGTTGCATGATTCCCGGCGGTTGAACGATGGAGAGGATCCTGGGCATGGGCCTCGGGCCGCGCGGTTCGCGCGGTCGCTGGCGGGAACCGCGTTCGAACTGGACGCGCCGGACCTCGAACTGCTTGTGGAGGCCTGCCGCTGCCACAGCCAAGGCTTGATGGAAGGCGATATAACCCTGCTTACCTGCTGGGACGCCGACCGCCTGGACTTGGGAAGGGTTGGTATCCGGCCGAGACCGGATTTGCTGTGCACGAAGGCCGCCCGGGATCCCGAGACGCGCGAATGGGCATTTCGCCGAAGCCTGGAATGATTAAAATGATGCGGGAATGGTCCCTTCATCGCGGAGAAAGGTGCCGAAGCCATGAACATGAAATTGAAGCGGCGGGAATTTTTGATCGCCTCCATGGGGGCGTTTCTGAGTTCATCTATTTCTATCCCAGGTGGCGCGGCCGAAAGCGGGGAAGGGAGCCGGTTCCCCTTGAGAGTGAGCGATAACCGGCGCTATCTGGTAGACGCGAAGCAACGGCCCTTTTTCGTGATCGGCGACACGCCCTGGTTTCTCCAGAAACTTCCCCTGGAGGATGTCCGCCTGATTATGGATGACCGCCAGGCGAAGGGATTCAACACGCTGTTCCTCGAAATCCTCGATGACAGCCATCTTCCTTCAATCGACGCGTATGGGAATGTCGCCTTCAAACCCGAACTGGACATTACGAAACCCGTCGAGGCCTATTGGCGGTATGCCGACACGGTGATGGAAGAGGCCGCCCGGCGCGGTTTCTTCGTCATTATGTCCAACCTCTGGTATGGCGCCGGCAATGGGTTGTGGATGCATCACGTCACTCCCGAAAGCGCTTCGGTCTATGGCCGCTTCCTGGCCGCCCGCTATGCCCGGTTCCCGAATCTCATGTGGATGCACTGCGGCGACCGCAATCCGGACGAACGCCTGGCCGAATGCGTGCGGCGGCTCGCGCGGGCCGCCCGCGAAGCGGCCCCTCACCATCTACAGACCGCGCACTTGTCCCATGAATATGCCAGCGCGGCTTGCTTCGCCCAGGACGATTGGCTGGACGTGAACATGGCCTATACCTATGGGGCGTCGTATGTCCATGTGATTCCGGAATACCGGCGGACGGATCCCATCCGGCCGGTTCTGCTGGGTGAAACCGGCTACGAGGACGAACCCAATGCCATCGAATTGCTTCCAGATGCCCGGAAAGGCGACCTCTGGAATCCCTACCGCATCCGGCGCAACGCCTATTGGGCAGCGCTTTCCGGAGCCTGCGGGTACTGCGCTGGAACCCGTTTGTGGCGTTTCGAATCCAACTGGCGCGATGTATTGAATGCGGAATCCACCCGGCAGGCTCCGTGGCTCGCTAAGTTCATGGAATCGGGACCGTGGTGGCGGTTGATCCCGGACCTGGAGCATCAATTGGTCACCGCCGGATTAGGAACCTGGAAGCAGGCCGATTACGTCACCGCCGCGCGGAGCGATGACGGGGTGTTCGCGCTCGTTTACCTTCCCAGCCCGCGGACGATCACCGTCGATCTGGACCGGCTGCAAGGCCCGGTGGCGGCCCGCTGGTTCGATCCCACCAGCGGACAATCGCGGCCCGTCGAGGCGTCGTCCATCCCCCAAAAGGGAAAACACGATTTCACCCCGCCCGCGAAGAACGGGGCCGGCGAAGGCGATTGGGGTTTGATCCTCGAAACGGTTTAACCCCCCCGTCTTGTTTCAAACGCGCCGGGTGGATCCGGTCAGCGCACGACAGGCCACCGGAACGTGGATGTCAGTGGAATCCGGCGGCCGGTGGCCTGCGATTCCCGCGTGGCCTGAATGATCTCCAACACATGCAGGGCGTGCTCGGGCGTGATGAGCAGCTCCCTTCCAGTCGCGAGGCTCTCCGCGGCCAGGGACGCGCCCATCTGCCAGACGAAATCGCCCTTGTCGGTCACGTGCCGTTCGTATGCCGGGTGATCCTCGGTCGCCACGTCCACGCCCCGTGGATCCCAGTCGTATCCCACCAGGCCCATGCAGCCCCGGTTGCCCACGATCGATACCGTATGCCGGGTTTCCTGGCTTCCGTCATGGCCATGAGGATTAAAATAGTTGAATCCGCTTTGGACGTGGGAAATCAGACCGTCTGCGTGTTCCATGAGCAGCATGGAGTTGTCTTCGGCTTCCACTTGGATCTCGCCTTTGTCCTGAACCTTGCGGACCGGCGTGATGATGCTGGTCATGGCGGTGACCGATTTCGCCGGGCCGAGAAGTCCGGTGAGGGTGGTCAGGTTATAGACGGCCAGGTCGGGCAAATCGCCGCCGCCTTTCTCATAAAAGAAGGCCGACCAGTCCGGGCCGGTGTGCCCGTACTCGGCATGCGCCGCCGCCAGCCGTCCCAGCGCCCCGGAGGCGAGCGTCTTCGCCATGAAGGCGAACTGCGGACTCTCCACCATGCAGGGCGCTCCCCAAAACCGCACGCCTTTTTTCCGCGCCAATTCGAGCAAGGCCTGGCCGGCCGCCAGCGAGTTGGCCAGCGGCTTTTCGCTCCAGACATGTTTGCCCGCTTCCAGCGCCTGGCGGTTGAGGTGTTCGTGCTCCTGCATGTCGGTCAGGTTCACCAGCAGGTCGAACTCGGCTCCAGACAGCATTTGATCGATGTGCGGATAATGATGGGGGATCCGGAATTTCGCCGCCTGGGCCGCCGCCCGTTCCGGTCGGATGTCGCACGCGCTGACCAGTTCGGCGTAAGGGCATTGCGAAAGATGCGGCAAGTAGGAATGGGAAACGCTGCCGCACCCGAGAACACCAACGCGGATGCGTTTGGAGTGTCCCTCCGCCCAGGATGTGCCCTTGGACATGGAAAGTGCAACTCCGGTGATCATCCCATTCCGGATGAATTTGCGGCGGGTGATTGACGGATGAGTCACGATCGATCTCCTTTGTGCGGATGAAATGCTGGAGCATGGTACAGGAGAATACCGTATCCATGATAGGGGCGGATAGGGGCGGATAGGGGCGGAATATAATTGAGATTTTACCGGGGATTCAATGGAGGTAACAGGTCACCCACCTGAAGGAAAACCGCTTCTCCACCTCACCTCTTTTCCTTGAAAAATCCCGCCCCGCAAAAAATAAATTACACAAAGCATTACGTCTGGGCCGGATCAGAAGGTTTATGAAAAATGGAAAAGAACCGGTCCGCGATCGTCGAGCAAATTCTAGCTGCTTTTCTCCACTCCGGCCCTGCGCAGGGAGAAGAGCAGGCCCGTCTCTTCGCCCAACGGATCCTGATTGAGGGCGTGGGAAGCGCTCGTCTTACTTTCCCTTTTTCTTTTCCTGGAAATCTACTGGCGTTTGCAATCTTCCGCGCCCTCGCCCTCCACCCCGTCTGGCATGGTTCCCCCGGATCTTGAACCGGCGCGGTTCCAATCCCATCGCGACTCGCGTTTCCGCCCTGCGGGAATACGTCCGCACCGGGCACCGGCTTCCATTCCCACCGGTTATTGCTTCAGAAGAGTGACCTGTTACAAAGAGGGATACGCATCCTTGCCTCCGCACGCGAGTCAGTGGGCGCGTGTCAATAGACTCCTATTTCTCTGGCCCTGATTGTTGCATAATCCATGAGACAGGACGAGAGGAGTCAATCCCTATGATAACCTCCGGAAATCCCAAGCACTCCAGAACTCCCGGGCGGTTTTTTCTGCCAAGGCGCCCAACGATCTGGGAACTGGCCGGTTTTTTGATTCTTGGCCTGCTGCCGGGCCTGATGAGCAGTCAAGCCGCCCGGGCGGCCGGGATCGGGGCTCAATTCCCCAGCGAAAAGATGACCTGCACGGATGCCCAAACCGGCTTGGTGATCACCGTCTTGACCCGCGCGCCGGGCATGGACAACAAACTCTACCAGACACACCCCAGTTGGCTGGCGGACGGAAAACACATTGTCTTCGTATCGGACCGGGCCGGATCCCCTCAGTTGTTCGCGGTGAATGAAGAGACCGGCGTGATCACCCAACTCACCCAAGGCCCGCCGGTAAGCCACGCCTATCCCGGCCGGCGTGACAATGATCTGTTTCTCTTCCAAGATCAACGGGTCAAACGGATCGACGTTGGGGCGGTGCTCGGTGACTGCGCCCAGGGCGAAATCCAATCAGCAACCGCGTATGAAACCGTCCTGGCCGCGTTTCCCGAAGAGATGGAAATCCGGGATGTTCCCTCGATCGATGCCGATGGAAAATGGCTGTATACCAGCGGCCGCGATCCCAAAACGGATGAGTGGTTCTTGATCAAACTGAACCTGGAATCCGGCGAATGGACACGGTTTTTGAAGACGCCGTTCATGACCGGCCACGTGCAGGCCAATCCCGTGGTCCCCGGCCTGATTATGTATTGCCATGAGACGGGCGGCGACGCGCCCCAGCGCATCTGGGTGACCCGGTCCGATGGTTCCGGCAACATGCCTTTCTACCAAGAAAGTCCGGACGAATGGGTAACCCATGAGGTGTGGTGGGGCATGGACCGCGCGTTGTTCAACATCTCCGAAGAGACCGCCAAGATGGGCAATAAGCCGTTTGGCGTGGCTTCCGTGAGATATCCGGACCGGGAAGCGGTCCTCCATTATCGCGGCCCCAACTGGCATGTCTGCGGTTCGCCCGATCAGCGTTACGCCGTGGTGGACACGTTCCGGGGCGAGCTGATCCTGATCGACCCCGCGCGGGGCGAAACCCGGCTGCTGACGCAGGGCCACCGGCCGCGGAAGAACGTCCACATGCATCCATCCTTCAGCCCGGATGGCCGCCGGGTTTTGTTCGTTTCAGAATGTTTTGGCAACTACGACATCATGACCATCGAGATTCCTCTGTGGTCCGAATTGAAAAAGCAGCCGTGAGCAACGTGGCACGGGTGGTGGTTTCCCGCGCTCGCATTCCATTTTCCTCCCCGGCTTGTCTTTAATTCCTCCAAAACTTGCGGGATGATGCGTAGCACGGACAGGAGCAGAGTCGGATGGCGCGCGCGCTAAGAAAAACCCTGACTTTTGCCGATCAACGGTTTCGGATCCGGGGCTTGGTGGAAGGCCCGTACGCCATCGATGTGGGCCGCTCGCGGTTTCTGCACGGGCCGTGTGTGACGCAATGCCGGCGGGGACATTGGATCGTGGCCTACCAGGACGCGCAGGACGATCCGGGGCGGGAATCAGTGATCCGCCAGCGCCGCAGCACCGACGGGGGGGTGACCTGGTACGACGAGGGCATCATTTACGAGGAAACGCGCCAGGGCTTCGGCGCGCGCAATCCCGCCTTCGGCCAAACACCCAGCGGCCGGATCCTCATGGTGATTCAGCGCGTAGGGCTGCGCCGCCTGGGCGTGGTGCGCGGCGAGAACATTATGGGCAGCAAGCTCCTGATCAGCCAGGACTGCGGATATACCTATGAAAACCGGGGAAGCGTCGACCGCTACACCCGCCGGGGCCACCAGGGATGCAGTTCGCACCTCGTCTACCACCACGGCAAACTGCTGATGCCTGCTTATCATCCCCAGGGATTGGCGCTGTATATCAGCTCGGATGAAGGTGAAACCTGGCCGGACCGGATTGTCATGGTCAAGCCGGGCGAAGTCCCCGAACGGCCCACCTATCCGACCCTCGCGGCCCGTCCGGACGGCAGTTTGTTGATGATCGGCCATTTGAACCAAGCGGTCCGCTGTTTCGGCCGGGTCAGCTACGATGAAGGACTGACCTGGGGCCCGGTCATTTTCTTCGAGGACCTGACGCTGCGCCATCCGGTGTTGGGGTACGTCGGTGAAACAATGATCTGCGTGGGGCGGAATATGAAAACCTGGAAACCGGCTTTGTGCGTCTCGCCTGATTATGGCCGGACCTGGTCGGGCATGATTGACCTTGCCCCGGACCGGTCGTATGGGGGCGGCTACACGGCGCTCTGGCCCAGCCGCGATCCGGAACGCGTCTTCGTGGCCTTCAGCACCGACGGCGCCCGCCCGTTCACGCAGGATATCCTCGGATTATTCCTGTCGAAAATCACCATTCAAAGCGTGAAATGATCGAGGCCACCTTCTCTTTCTCCCGGTCTCCTTTTCCCGCATAATGGGACCGAATTCATCCCACGAAGGAGAACCGCCTCATGACGCGCCTATCCTCTCAACATTGGGTTTACCCTTGTTCTCGCCGGACCTTCATATGGGGGACGCTTGGCGCTTTATCCGCTCCGTATCTGAAACCCTGCCCGGGGGCGTCCGCTCCAGGGCCAGGCCGCGAAATCCCGCTGAACGGCCCGGGAGCGCGCTACACGCCCCAGCTTCACGCCGCCTTCGTCCGGCGCAAGGAAAACTACGGTATGTGGTGGCCCGGCGAGATCTACGACGGCGGGGCCGCCCGAGTGAACTATACGCAAGAAATCGAACAAGCAGCGCGGGAAATCGGCGTACATGCCGAAATTCTATCGCAGCCGCTTTTTTCCCTGGAGGAAACTCAGAACTGGCTGGAGTCCGCGCGAAAAGCGCAATCCGACGGCTTGCTGCTCGTGCTTTTGGACCGTCAGCAGCATGCCTGGCCTTCCGTAAGCCGGGCCCTGGACACAAAAATCCCGGTGGTGGCTTTCTCGCCGGTCGGCTCGTCGTTTACCACCAACACCGCCCCGCTCGCGAAGCGGGAAGGGATTTTTATCGCTTCCACCGATGACTTCTCCCAGGCCGCCTATGGCATGCGGATGCTCGCCACCCGGGCCAAATTGCGGGAAATGCGGTTTGTGGTTATCGCGGGCAAGGAACGCCGGGATACGCAATTGCCGTTTTTCGGCACCCGTCTGCGCTACATCCCCGCCCAAGCGTTTTTGGATGAATACAACCAAATCCCCGCGTCGGATGAAGCCCGGCGCATCGTCACGGAATACCTCCAACAAGCCACCGCGGTCCACGGCCCAACCGAAGAAGATGTAATGAACGGCGTGAAGAGCTACTTCGCCGCCCGCGCCATCCTGGACCGCGAGGAAGGTGACGGCATCACCATGGACTGCCTCGGCGCGCTGGGCCAGACCCAAGTCAGCCTCCCTTGTATCTCCTGGTCCCGGATGCTGGACCAAGGCATTCCCGCTGCCTGTGAGGCCGACCTGGGGGCCTGTGTCTCGCACGCGTTGGTCCAGTATCTCTTCGGCCGTCCCGGTTTTCAGCAAGATCCCGTGGCCGAAACGTCGCGCGGCGGCCTGATCGGCGCGCACTGCACCTGCCCCACCCGCCTGCGGGGATTCGATCATCCGCCGGAACCGTTCCGGATCTCCCACCACCATGGCAAACGCGACGCCGTGCCTGTCCCGCGTTGGGAAACCGGCCATCCCATGACCGTGCTGGATGTACTGTTGGACCCGCCCGATAAACCGCCGCGGATGATCGTGTCCTCGGGGAAGGTTTTGGATAACATCTCTGTTCCCCCCGCCGGCGGGTGCGTGGTCTCGGTGCTGGCGCGGTTGGATGGCGTGGAGGATACCCTGGATTATCCCGGCTTCCACCAGGTGTTCTTCTACGGGAATTTCAAGAAGGAACTATGCGCCTACGGCCGCTTGACCGGCCTCGAGGTGCACGTGGTCTGATTGGATCCGTTACCGTCTGATGGAAGGTCTTACGGGCAGCCGCCGCCCATCCGGAAAGCCCCCCAATCCATGATCAGGCAGCCGGACATGTAGTCGCCACTGAACCGGAAGATGTTGCCGTCCGAACGCAGGCCGTTGGTGATGTCGTACCGGTCATGATCGGTCCCGAACGGGAAGGGATCATGGCTGGAGTTGTCATCGTCGAAATCCGGACCGTAGCTCATGAGGCTGATGGCTTGCCGCTTATACGGGGGGGGATTGTCCGCACCGCTGCCCATCTCGTAATCCGGACGGCCCTGGGGGGCGTAGGCGTTGGCATCGCCCAGGCCGGGAATGGTATTCTTCAACTTCTTGTCCACAAACGGATCGGAGGGCAGAGACGCGATGTACGATACGGGCGAGGTCAGCTTGAAGAGTCCATTTTCATTGCCCATGTAATTGTCAAGATCGTGATCCCCGGGAAAACTGTTGTTATCAATACGGTACGACTCCAAGGCGGTTACCAACGACTTGATATCCGATTCCACCTTGGCGATCTTGGCCCGGATCTGGGCGTTGAGGAAATTGGGCACGGCAATGGCGGCCAGAATCCCGATGATCGCGACAACAATCAACAATTCAATCAATGTGAACCCTGCATGCTTTTTCATTCTGGCTTCCTTCCCAATAGATTTGCTTACAACAAGCCCCGGAATCAAGGATAGGGATAACCGGTTGCCAAGAAGATCCGATGACGCCCTATTATTCCGTATTCCAGCCCGGTTTTGAAGTGAGACGTTACGGAAAGGTTTTATCTCCATAGGTTGCTAAATTGTTTCTTCATTTCCTACGCAAGACGCCGGCCTCCAGCCGTGCGGCATCCAAACCCCACCCGGGACTCTCTTTACGTTATCCCTGTCTCTACTAATTCCGCAGGGGCTCTACATCGTGCCGGGGAAACAAATCCCAATGTTTTGTGTTGAACAGGGAGGGAGGGATTTTCTCGTCATCGCCATGACTGATCAGGATGTAGGGTAATTTCTCATCCAACTTCAATTGGGTCGCGGCGGGAAGGTTGTACCCAGAAATATGAACACGCCATTGGCCTAAGTGGTGAGTCAGGACACCCTCGAAAACGCGGGCTTGCCGGTCCATGCCCACAAGGGGGATCACGGCGTATTGATAGGGGCTGACAGGAACCACCATGCCCGCCGCCGGCTGGACGGAAAAGACCATTTCCTCATGATCGATTTCCACCCAAGTGGTTTCCGTCGGCACCCGCAATACCGCCGTCGCGGGAAGCACGACACCCGCTGGATCGCAAACGATGCCATGTTTCCAGTCGATTGCGGCCTGTCCGGTATCCGGGTGAAGCGTGAATTCACCCGCCGGCAGCAACAGAAAGATGAAAAAAACACCGATGGTCATGATTCTTCCTTCGGAGCCAACCGATGATATTTGGAAAATCGTCTCGTGGAAGATTCCCCACCCCTCATAACGCCAATCGTCATAATGACAAACGGAGAATTAAGGCGTCTTCGAACGGCTTCCGGTAATACCCCACGCGGCGGCCGGCTTCCTCAAAACCCAACTTGCGGTAGAACTCCCGCGCTCCAGTGTTGGATTCACGGACTTCCAACGTAATGCCGCCGGCCTTCGCTTCCTTCCCCCGGCGGATGGCCTCGTTGATCATGAGCCGCCCGACCCCCAGTTTTCTGTGTGAAGGGCGTACCGCGATATTGGCGATATGAATCTCATCTTCCACCAGAACCCAAATAAAACAGTAGCCCACAAGTTCGCCAGTGGCTGTGTCCACGGCCCCGAAGGCTTGGTTATACCCCCGGGGTTCCAACTCGGACAAGAACATCCCCCGCGTCCAGGGATCGGAAAACGAAACCCGTTCGATCGCCAAAACGGCGTTGAGGTCTTCCCGGACAAGGGGCCGGAGATGGATGGTCATGATGATGGCGGGGCGGAGGTTTGCAATTTCTTCCAGTTGAGTTCTGCTTGCGATGGGCCTAGATAGTGGGGTTGCAATTGCGCGGGAGGCGTTCCGCGGCCGGCCGCCAGCTCCCGCGCGGCCAGTTCGGCCAGCCAATCGGCCCGGGGAAGATCGAGTACACCCGGCGCTTCGATGAATTGATGTCCCAGCATGTCGCGAAACGCCTTCCGGTAAGGCTCCAGGCCGGGGCCGTAAAGCAGGGTGGCTTCCTGAATGTGCTGGATCAATCCGTCCGGCTCCACGCACATTTCTCCCGTCAAGGGTTTCGGAGTGTCTTTATACCACTGAAAGAGGCGGGCATACAGCCATCCTTTGCGCGCGGACAAGAGGGGGCAAACGGGATACCCGGCATGCGGCGCGGCCCAGGCTAGCACGGTCAACGAAGAAATCCCCACGCAGGGCAACTGCCGGGGAAAAGCCAAGCCTTGAGCGGTGGCGATTCCAATCCGCAGTCCGGTGTAGGATCCCGGGCCGGTGACACATGCCAAAGCGGTGAGATCATCCGCGGCCCGGCCGGCCTGCCGCAATAGCGCGTCCACTGCCGGCATAAGGCCTTGGCTGTGAGTCAAGGCCACACTCAGGGTCAACAGTCCCACGATGCCCTCCTCATTCCGAAGGGCAATCGACCCGGTGGGCGTGGAAGTGTCCAGGGCCAGAATCAAGGTCATGATCGCTCGCGTAACCTATCGTGCATCGGCCGTTGATCACGCCGGGCGGTCCATAAAATCCACTCGCGCGTGCCGTCTCCCAGAATATCACCAAACAGGTGGATCGTGGATTTCGAAAGCAACGGACCGAGCCGTTCAGCCCACTCCACCGCCACGATACCCGGTTGTTCGAGGATCTCGCTCCAGAACGAAACGTCCGAGCCCTGGATCGCGTCCACGCGGTAGGCATCGGCGTGATAAAGCACCCTATCGCCTCGGTACTCCCGGCAATATACAAAGGTGGGGCTGGCGGCCTCCCCCCGGACATGCAATGCTTTGGCTAGCCCCTGGACAAAGACAGTCTTTCCCACACCCAATCCGGCATGCAACGCCAACACGCCTCCTTCGCCCAGCCCCGCTTCGATTAACCGCGCGGCCCAGGCCTGGGTTTCCAATTCATCCCGCGTCCGGAACACGGTAACGCCGGGCTCGTACACCGCCTCGTCGGTGATCACCGCGTCCATGGGATGATCCCCCTCATGGGCAGGCAAGGCATGCACCACCTGAAAATCGAACGCCACGCCCACCACCCCCGCGTCCGGCCGTTTGCGGGGAAGCAGCCGGTCATAATACCCGGCCCCGAAACCCACCCGGGAACCGAACCGGTCAAACGCCACCCCGGGAACCACGAACCAATCCACCTCTTCAAGAGGAACCGGGTCGCAAAGGTCGGGATCCGGCTCCATGATCCCGAACGCGCCCTGCAAGGCCAGGTCGCGTTCCACGTCGCAAACCCGCAGCAGTTGCATATCCCGGCCGTACACCTTGGGAACCGCAATTTTTTTCTGCTGCCGGAGGGCGGCAATCATCATTTCGCGGGTACCGGCTTCTTCCGCCAGGGAGGAATACATCGCGATACAGCGGGCGTTTTGAAAGCCAGGCAAGGAGACCAGGTTTTGCGTGACACGGTGGCTTTTGTGCCGAGCGGCGCGGGGATCCAAACCCTGGCGGCGGGCACGGAGACGAGACCGGATTTCCTGCTTGTCTGGAATGAGCGCGTCCGGAAAGGCCCGGCGTTTGAGGGAAGGGATATCGGGATCGTTCAGATGGACCAACCGCATGAACCGTCCAACACTGTTGTTCGGGAGGAAAACAAATCCCCTGAGTTCAAGGAATGGTCAAACGGCATGACGAATCTGGCTTCCCCTCTTCACCCGTGATGCAAAGAATGGGGCCGTTCAAGAATTAATCGCCCCCACCGCTTCCGCTTCCAGCCACCGGACCCGTTCCAAGGCCAGGGAATACCATTCCGACTCCATGGGTACGCTTTTATAACATTCCAAGGCTTTGGCGGGATCGTTTTTATCTTCGTACACCCCCCCCTTGAGATAGGCGATCTGGTTTTTCATGGAGGGGGATTTGACGGTTTTTTCCAAAGATTCCAGTTCCCGCAACGCGTCATCGGTTCTCCCCAAACTACGGTAAGTCTGGATCAAGGCAATGGTTATGCGGGACTGAATGGCCTCCCCTTTGGGCAGTTTGGGCAAAGCCGCGATATAATCATTCATAGCGTTGGTGTAATCCCCCATCCGGGCCCGGAGATCGCCCCGCAGCACATACCCCAACGCCGCCACGGGGGAGCGGGGGTGCTCCTTCAACAGTTTGTCGAGTTCCTGAAGAGCCAAGTCATATTGATTCTGTTCAATCCAGGCGGTGGCGTTACCGTACAGAAGTTGCGCGCTTTCATAATCCGCCGCCGAGCGGACGCGCCAAAAATACATCGCGGCCACGGCTACCGCCACGAAGGCGGCAGCTAATCCGATCTTCCGGCCATAAGTGGTCCAGAGGTATTCTAATTTTTCCCGGGATTCTTCCAGGAAAAGGGACAACTCGTCTTCCTTCAGACGCCGTTGCAGATCTTTGTGGTCCATTTTGGAGGGAGTCATGTATGCACCTTTTCAACCTTTGTTGTCCTTTAGACCCTGCCCAATACCACCGGGGAAAAGGGAAAACACAGTATAATGTCGAAAAAAGATACCCAAATTCAGAACCAAAACGGGATTGGGCCCGTTTATTAAAGAAGGAAAGCCGAATTCAGTCAATTCGCGCAACCGGGACAGGCGCCTTCGCCGCAAGCCGGACTCTCCGGCATCGGGCACGCCCCCTCCCCGCAAGGCAGCGAGGCGGCATGGGCTACGCCGAAGGTAGACAATTGCTTCTCGACCTGAGGGCTTCCGCATTGAGGACAGGCGATTGTCAGGCCGGATGTGAAAACGAGTTCTTCAAATAAAAAACCACATTGAGCACACGAATATTCAAATAAGGGCATCGAGTCGAACCTCAGGACAGAATTCAATGGATTGTTCATAGTTTACCCATTGGACAAGACGAGTCAACTTTCGGCGGCTCTGGCCGAACAAACTTTGGGAACGTCACGACTAACCAGGAGAGACCCTTTAGAGAACTTTCCTGTAACAAAATTAAACTGAAAGTCGGTCTCATTATCACACAAAAAGAAAAAAAATTAGCTGAAACAACCACGAAAACGACCTTAGTTTGTGTAATAGATCAATAAAAAACGCGCGCATCCCCATTTTTCTCTCCGAAAGAGGAAGAAGGGGGGAGATCTCTGAATGTGCCCGAAAGCCGAATTGGTTCGGTTCCGCGATTTTGTCGAGAGGTTCCCACGCGCGAATGACAAACCGGTATGGCGGTTTCATGCGTTTCATCTGAGTATTCATGGTAACCCAGGGCTTCGGTCCGGGATTGTGGGATACCCTTGATGATGGAAGGAGGAGGATCAAAACCTAGGTGGCAACGGAAGAAAGGATTAAAATGAAACGATATCTACAAATTATATAGAAAACCACATTAGCGATAGAATATCATGAACGATGTTGATTTAATAAATATTATCAAACGATCCGGTTTGATCAGTGATGAACAAATCCAACACGCGCGGCAAGAGCAGCAGGAAAGCGGTGACGCCCTGGAGGATATCTTGCTGCGGCATCACCTGGTGGAGGAAGACCGGCTGCTGGATGCCCTGAGCCAGGCCATCGGCGTGCCCTGGATGGAAATCCCCCCTAAAATCCAGCCCAGTGTCATCAATTTGGTGCCGGCGGAATTCGCCTTACGGCATTGTATTTTACCCTTGCATCAACAAAACGGGTCCCTGACGGTGGCCGCGGTCGATCCCACCGATCTGCAAGTGTTCGACGACCTGCGGATGCTCACCGGCTGCGAAATCGAAGTGGTTATGGCCCGGCGCAAGGAACTGCTCGAAAACATCGAGCGGTATTTCGGCGCGAGCATCGAGAAATTAATCGCCAACCTCAGCACCAGTGACGACAACGAAATCAAGGCATCGGACAACATTGAGGATCTGCAGGAGCTGGCGCGCGAACCGACGGTGGTCAACCTGGTGAACCTCATCATCTTCCAGGCGGTCCAGGAAAACGCCAGCGATATCCACATCGAACCGTTCACCAACGAATTGAAGGTCCGCTACCGCATCGACGGCATGCTGCGGGAAATGCCCCCTCCGCCCAAGCACCTGCAACCGGCGATCGTTTCACGTATCAAAATCATGGCCGAGATGGACATCGCCGAACGCTACACACCCCAGGACGGCCATATCCGCCTGCGCATGGCGGACCGGGAACTCGACTTCCGGGTCTCCACCATTCCTACCGTCCACGGCGAAAGCGTGGTGATGCGGATCCTGGATAAAACCAATGTCTTACTGGAAATCGAGGATTTAGGTTTTTACAAAGATACCGAAGAACAATTTGTGCGGATGCTCCACCGCAGCTACGGCATCATCCTGGTGACCGGACCGACCGGTTCAGGGAAAACTACCACCCTCTACGCGGCCTTGAACCGCATCCAGAACCCCGCCGTCAAGATCATTACCATCGAAGATCCGGTCGAATACAACATCGAAGGCATCAACCAGATGCAGGTGAATCCCAAACGCGGGCTGACCTTCGCCAACGGCCTGCGCTCGATCGTCCGCCAAGACCCGGACATCATCATGGTGGGAGAAATCCGTGACTTCGAGACCGCCGAAATCGCCATCCGTTCCGCCCTGACCGGCCACCTGGTCTTCAGCACCTTGCACACCAACAACGCCTCGGGAGCGGTCACCCGGCTGATGGACATGGGCGTGGATCCCTACTTGATCTCGTCTTCTCTGGCCTGTGTCCTGGCGCAACGCCTGGTCCGGAAAAATTGCGTGAAATGCAAGGAACCCTATATCCCGGATCCAGAAATGATGCGCCTGTCCGGCTATACGATTCCGCCCGGCGTGACGGTGTACAAAGGGACCGGCTGCGAGCATTGCCACCACCAGGGTTATAAGGGCCGGGAAGGTATCTTCGAACTGCTGGTGATCAACGACGCGGTGCGCGATCTCATCTTGACCCGTCCTTCGGCCAACCAGATCCAGCAGATCGCCAACATCACCACCCTGCGGGAGTACGGTTGGAAAAAAGTATTGGACGGCACCACCACCGTGGAAGAAGTGGTGCGGGTATCGCAAGAAGACGAAATGGGCGAGGGGTCGTGATCCGAGATCATCCCTCCCTGAAGAATCCGGACCCGGGCGGTCCGGCGGAATCGTAAGGATCAATCGTAAAGGAATACCAAGGGCATGCCGGTTTTCACCTATCGCGCCTTGTCGGCGGACGGACAAATCATTGAAGGAACCTTGACGGCCGGATCCCGCCCGGACGCGGTCTCCCTGATCAAGGAACGGGGCATGCGCCCGGTGCAGGTGAACGAAGGGCAGGCCAAAGCAGCCGCCAAGGCTCAAACCGGCGCCGCCGTGTCCACCGGCCGCCGTTCCCGGGTGACCCAGCGGGACATCCAGGTCTTCACTGGGCAGCTGGCCGCCCTGCTGAAGGCGGGCATCGTCCTGTCCCAGGCCCTGGCGATTTTAGAGGAGCAAACGGAGAGCGACACCTTGGGCCGCATCATCCGGGAAGTACGGGACGAAATCCACGGGGGCGCCAGCTTGTCGGACGCGTTGTCGGCCTACCCGAAACACTTCAGCAAGTTGTATTGCAGCATGATCCGCGTGGGCGAATCGGGCGGCGTCCTGGATGTGGTCCTCAAACAACTGGCAGGATTCATCGAAGCCGAAAACGCGTTGAAATCGAATATCTTGACGGCGCTCGCCTATCCCTGCCTGGTGGTGGTGGTGGGCATCGGTTCAGTTGCCCTCCTCATGACGGTGGTGATTCCCAAATTGAGCATGGTGTTTGCCGATTTCGGCGACAAATTGCCATGGCTGACCCGCACCCTGATCGACACCAGCAATCTGTTCGTCCGGTATCTCTGGCTGCTGGTGCTCCTGCTGGTGGCGGCGGGCTATGGCTTCCGGAGACTCAAATCGCATCCCGTGGGAAAGGAAAAACTCGACCTGCTCGTCGAAAAAACCCCGCTGATGGGCACGATCTTTATCAAGGCGCAGATCTCGCGCTTCGCCCGGACCATGGGCCTCCTGGTGAAAAGCGGCATCCCCGTGTTGCAGGCGCTGAACTTGATGGTCGATACCACCTCCAGCGCCTTGCTCGCCAGCGCCCTCCGGGGAGTCAGCGAGAAAGTCAAGAAAGGAGAAGGGCTGGCCAAACCCTTGCGGGAAACCGGATTTTTTCCTCCCATGGTCACCAACCTGATCGCGGTGGGCGAAGAATCGGGCAGCCTGGACGATATGCTGTTCCAAGTGGCGGAAACCTACGATCAAGAAGTGGCGCACGCGATCAAGCGCTTCATCACCATGTTCGAGCCGCTGGTAATCGTGTTGATGGCCATCGGCGTGGGAGGTATTTTGTTCGCCTTCCTATTGCCGATCCTTAACATCAGCAACATGGTCAGCTGAGGCGGAACGCCCAAAAATCGATCATCCATGAACGAGCGGAGAATAAATCCCTTTCTTCCGGCGTCCCAAGAAAAAGCGCCGGGCGGCTTCACCCTGGTCGAACTGATGCTGGTGATCACCCTCATGGGCATCATGCTAGGGATGCTGGTTCCCAATTTTTCGCCGCTCATGCAGGGCATGACCCTCAAACACGCCTCCCAGGCGGTGGCGCAGATTCTCCGTTACGCCCGCGGCGTGGCGGTGGAACGCAGCGCGGTCACCAAGATCACGTTCGACCCGGAGACCGGAAACATCCGGCTCTCCTCCGAGGCGGACCCGGTCAATTTCCCCGGCGTGTTTCAGGAAGAAGCGTTACCGGTGGCCTACCCCCGCGAATACCGCGCGAAGGTAAAGGCCGCCTTGATCGAAAAGCGCACGTTGTTTGGAACCCTGGAAGAGAACGAACTGACTTTTCAACCGAACGGGTCGACCTCCGATACGTTCATTTATCTCGTGGATGACCGCGAGCGGGTATACACCATCGGGATCATCGGCCTGACCGGCCAGGTTTTGGTTTGGGACCATGCGGTGGAATCATTTTACGATTTATAAAACCCGGCGGACCCGGTCGTTTTCGCTGGTGGAAGCGCTGCTGGCCATGACCATCCTGGGCATCAGCGTCACCAGCCTGATGACCACATTCTCTTCGGCCTTGCTGGTAGGCAAATTGTCGGAAGAGTACTCGATCGCCGCGTCGCTGATGGGGGAACTGCACACCCAGCTGCGCGCCAATTTGCTGTCGCCCTTGGATATCAATGAGGGGACTTTTACGCTGCACCCGCGGTTCGCATGGCAGGTGAATTACCTCTACACCGATCTCCCCAACCTCTACGAGGTCGAACTGGTGATCTTGTGGACCCGGGGCAACCGGCAACAGGCGTTGCGGCATAGGACCTATCATTATTACGAGATCCCGGGCGCTTCCAGCACGGAATCGGAAACGGAAAGAACATGAGGCATAGACGGGCTGCCTTCACCCTGGTCGAATTGTTGATGGCCACCACCCTGACAGGTCTGGTGCTGGGCGGCGCGCTCATGTCGTTGTCGGTGGTGTTACGCGGGTACCGGGAATTTTCGGGAAAAGCCAACGCCCCTGAAACCGCCCGCCTGATTCTGGAACGGATGCGCGCCGATTTGGAAATGACCTTTTTATCACCCCACCAGGACACCACCCGGTTCGTCGGCATGGATTTTCAAACCGGGGATTTCGAGACGGACATCCTGACCTTCATCAGCGCCATTCACAATCCCGTGGAAACCGGCGGCGGCTCCAGCGACCTCGCCGAAATCCAGTATTACATCGATCAGGATGACACCACCCCCGAGCGGTGGCTGGTGCGACGGTATGATTTCACTCCGGACATGGACCCCTTCTCCGGGGGCGAAATCGCGCTGCTGGGCCCCCAGGTGCTGTATTTGGATTTCCAATATTTCGATGGAGCGGCCTGGTGGCCCGACTGGGATTCCTCCGAATCGGTACCCGCCGCCGTCTACATCACCGTGGGCCTTTATACGCCCCGGTTTGTGGGCGACGCGCCCAGCCTGGAAAATCTGCAACTGGCCTCGACCACCGTGTGGATCCCCTCGTACCGGGAACCCGCGGGGACTTCCGGAACCGGCGCGGGCGGATCCGGCAGTACCAGCCAGACGGGAGGAGGGAGCGGCCGTGGTTGATTATGCTTCCCGCCGGGCGGCGGCCTTGATTGTGGTCTTGTGGGTCGTGGCGATCATCGGCGCGATCACCATGGTATTCACCCGCCAAGCCAATATGGCCTTGAAAATCAGCCGCAACATCAACGACGGCAACCAGGCCAAACTGCTGGCGGAAGCGGGGATCTACCGGGTTATGGCCGAACTGGTCAAGGACGCGGAAGAAACCGGAGCCGATTCGGAAACGGACAAGTGGGCTTCCAATCCGGAAGCGTTTTCGGACGTATTCCTCGGTGACGGCGTCTACCGCGTAGTCCGTCCCGATACCCAGGAAGAAGGCAGCGTGGCCTATGGCGCGGTGGACGAATCGGGCAAGTTGAACATCAACACGGCCACCCGCGAGCAACTCCTCCGGCTCCCCAACGCCACGCCCGGGATCATCGATCCGATCCTCGACTGGCGGGATGATGACGACAATCCCAGAGAATTCGGCGCGGAATTCGATTATTACCAATCCCTGCCGGAACCGTACGCGCCCAAAAACGGCTTTTTCGACTCCCTCGAGGAATTGCTGCTGGTAAAGGACATGACGTTGGAGATCTTGTACGGGGAAGACGTTAACACCAACGGCATCCTGGACCTCAACGAAAACGACGGGGATAAGACGTACCCCCTGGACAACAGCGACGGAATTTTGGACCGGGGATGGTATCCCTATCTGACCGTGTTTTCGTATGAAAAAAATGTCACCGCGGAAGGTAAAAAGCGGATCAACCTCAACTCGGCCGACAAGGAAACCCTTACGGCGGAATTCGGCGAGGTGCTCACGGAGCAGGAAATCGACGCGATTATTTCCGTCCGCGGTCAACAGGCTTTCACCTCGGTGGGCGAGTTGTTGAACAAATCGGTGGCCGGTTCCAGCGGCGGGGGGTCAGGGGGTCAAAGCGGCGGCGGATCTAGCGGCCAGGGGGGCGGGCGCGGCGGCCGGCAATCCACACGCGGGCAAACCATGAGCGATTCCTCCTGGATAGAAGAAACTGCGCTTGCTCAAATCCGGAACCAACCCGCCGGAGGGGGCGGCGGCCGGCCAGGGGGCGGGCAGGGCGGCGGCGGTCGGAGGAATCAAGCCGGTGGCGGGGGCGGCGGGGGCGGCGGGGGCGGCAGTGGCCAAGCCGGTCAAGCCACCCAAGGATCATCCAATTCCATCGCGATATCCCGGGATAAGTTGAAACAAATCATCGACCGCCTCACGGTCACCGATGAAGAGCAATTGCCAGGACGGGTCAATATCAACACGGCCCCGCGGGAAGTGCTGCGCTGCCTGATCGGCGAGGACGAAAACCTGATCGACGATATTCTGGATTACCGCCAATCCAGCAACGGGCCGTTCGCGGATATCGGCGGATTGCTGGATGTGAACGGCGTCACGGACACGATCTTTCAGCAAATCGCCAATTCGATCTGCACCAAATCGAGCGTGTTTTCCGCCCGGTCCTCCGGGTACATCCTGCGCACACGCGCGTACAAGGAGATTTTCGCGGTGCTGGACCGGGGGATTTCGCCTCCTGCGATCCGGACCTGGAAAGTGATCCGATGAGTATCCTTTCGCAAACGAATCACGTGGTGTTTTTGCAACCGGTGGCCGGTCACTTGGTGTGGCTGGAAACCAAGCGCGAAGAAGACCGCCTCTTGGTGGTGGGGGCAGGCGCGCAGCCTTTGCGGAACGAGGAAGCGGATGCTTCCTCCCCGGTGCAGGCCTCGGACCTCTTGCAAAACCTGGGCGGCGCGGTGGAAAGCGCCGCCTCCCAGCTCAAACTGGGCTGGTTCACCCGGTATGAAGTGGTCTTCGTCGCGCCCAGCCACCGCCTGACGGCCCGGTTCATGGACACGCCGGCGTGCGAGGATGACACCCTCCGCGATTTGGTCTCTTTCGAGGTGTCCGAAGCCCTGCAGATTCCGATCGAGGGCATCGCGTGGGATTACTTTATCTCTTCCGCCCATGGAACCGACCCGGAAAAACACCTAGTGTGGATTGCCGCGCGCAAAACTTTTTTGGAGCAGTTACTGAGCGCCTGGCCGCCGGATGTCCTGACCCCCAACCAGATCACCTCCGACTTCTGGGCCTTTTACGAATACCTCCTGAGCACGGATCCCTACGCCCTGGCCGAACCGGCTGTGCTGGTCTGCCAGGACGGGGAGCGGGCGGCGATCACGGTGGCCACCCGGCGGTCGATTTATGTGACCCGCTCCGTGCCGCTGCACCGCCCCGCGCGTTTCGATGACACCCCCGGCCTGGAATCCCGGGGGCAGGTCCTCGCCCAGGAAATCGAACGGACCTTGTCCTACGTGGCCGACCGCTTTCCCCCCGGAACCATTAAGAGTATGGTGCTGTGCGGCTTTGACGACTGGCCCCTGGACCCGATTCAGGAAACCGCGGAGCGTAACGGTTTGCGCCTGGCCCGGCTGCGGCTGCCGGATGTCGCCTCACGCTTCGAAGCCGGGGAGGCGGTGCTGTTCGATTCCCATCTCGCCCTGTTGTGCATGGCCTACAGCCGGCTGACAGCGGGCATCCCGGGGCCGAACCTCCTGCCCGAGGAACCGGCCGGTGTGACCTGGGGCAGCTTTCTCCCGGAGGCCGCCCTGCCCTCACGCAAGTTCATGACCACGGCGGGCGGCCTCTTGGCGATTTTTCTGCTGCTGTGGGCCGGCAAGGGCATGTGGTACCGCCAGGCGGTGGCCGAACGGCTCAACCGGGGCGAGGATTTAATCAAGCGGGCGGCGCAACTGCAACGGGAAGAACAGGGGCTCCGGCAGTTGACACGGATCCACGTGAATTACCCCGAACTGTTCCTCTACCTGGCGGAAATCCTCCCCAAGGACATCCTGGTGAAATCGGTCCATTTCGATGCGAAGACCGGCATGGACTTGGTGCTGATCGGGGGAAACAACCAAAACACGGTGGAAATCCAGCAAAAACTCAACGAGAGCCCCTATTTCAAGGATGTGGTGGTGGAACGCGCCGCCTTCGAAAATGACAAACTGGTGTTTTACTTGAAAGGCAAACTGCGCACGGCAGGATAAAAGGGACACGACATGGCCATATCGGAACGGGAAAGACGGTTGTTGCTTGTCACGGTGCTCGTGGCTGTCCCGGGCGTCTTGTACATCGCCTGGTCGCTGCTGTCCCAGCCGGGAGAAGCCTCCAGCGAGTTCTCCGCCGTCACTACGGAGCGGTTCGAGGATCTTTTCGCCAAGATCCGGAACGTGGAAACGCAAAAAAACCGCAACCGGCAATTGGGCGCCAAATTGGGCAATCCGGCCGGGGCCTTCATCAAAGAGATCGAAGTCTCGAAATTCATGGCCGAGATCGAGCAAGTGGCGGGGCGCGGCGGAATTCAAATCAAAAACTGGTCGCCCAGCATCAACAAGCGGGCCAAGCCGATCCCCACGCTGGAACTGAAATTGACGATCGAATGCCCGTTCGACCGCCTCATCGCGTTCTTGCGGGAATTGCGGGGATCGAAATATTACTGCCAGCCCACCACGCTGAAAGCCGGACTCAAGGATCCCAACCGTCCCGAACTGGACGTTTCTTTGACATTAACAACTTATTTGATTGATTCCCAGCCCGAACCGGCCGGCCCGGTTCCGGCGATTGTCAGGAGTGAAGGATGAAAACGATGCTTTCCAACAAGATCGGACAACTGGCGCGGGCGTATTGGCAACCCCTGGTGTTGGCCACCCTAATGCTCTTGATCCTTTCCCAGTTGATCTCGTGGGGCGTTTCGGTGGCCGAGTTGCACAAGGTAGACCGGTTGATCACCGAAACGGCTTCGGTCCAGCCGGAATCCGGAAATCCGGAATCTCCCGGCGCGGAACGGACTGGCCGGCCGGATCGTCCGGGACGTCCGGGACACCCGGACGATTCCGGAAATCCGGAAGGAGGCGGCACCCCGCCTTCACCGGCCAAAAACATCTTCAAACAGGAAAACGTCAATTATCAACTCACCGCCATCTATCTGAACAAAGCGGTGATCAACGGCCAGGAAGTGGGCGTGGGCGATAAAGTGGGAGGAAAAGCCACCCTCGAGGAGATCGGTGTCTCCTCCGTCGTGCTGAAAGAAGACGACGGAAACACGAGAACCTTGAGCATGTTTCAGGGTGAGGGTGGCGGTTCCCCCGACGGCGGCGGCCGGTCCCGCCCGGGCATGGGCGGTCCCCGTCCGGGTGGCGGCCGGGACAACCGCCCCGGTCCCAATCTGCCACTGCCAGAAGTCTTGCAGTCCCGCGGCCTCACGCGGGAACAACTGAGCAACATGTCGCCTGAAGAACGGCGGCGGATGTTCATGAACCTTTCTCCGGAAGAACGCGAAAGAGCGCGGCAACAATTCATGGGCCGCCGGAGCGGGAATTAAACCCGCGCTCCGTGACCCGCTCCGAGGAGAAGGATCCGAGTCCAATGACGATTGTGCAACCGCCATCGAAGATCCAAAAAAAAGAATGGGAGAATCGAATGAACGGCTTTTCCATCGAGACGCGAACCTTCCGGCGGATCGTGCCCGGCGCCGGATTCCTAGCCGCCGGGTTCCTGACCGCCGGTATCCTGGCGGTACTGACCGTGGCGGTCCCCATGAGCCTCGCTCAAGACAATCCGCCGGATTCGGCGCCCGCCGAAGCCACGGCCGGCTCCACCAATGCGGGGCTGGGCGGCCTCTTCGCCGATTCGCTTAAAAACCTGCTCCAGACCGGCACCTTGTTCGTGCCCAACGGCGAAACCGCCCGGCCGGTGTCCGGCGAACCCGGTGCACCGGAAAAGTTCCGTCTGAACTTCAACAACGCCCCCATCGATCAGGTGTTGAAGTTCCTCAGTGACATGACTAAAAAAGTTGTGTTGAAAAGCGACGACGTGCAAGGCCAGTTCACGATCGTGAATCCCAACGAAGTCACCAAGGAAGAGGCGATGGGGATCATCGACACCGCTTTCATGTTGAAGGGATTCACCTTTCTGGAAACCGATCAGATGATCGTGGTCCTGCCGGTTTCCCTGGCCAAACAGAAGGGTGTGGACGTGCAAGTCGGCCAGGAAGCGGAAAAACTGGGCTCCCGCGTGCAAACCCGGATCGTCGAATTGAAATACGCGCGGCCCACCCAGATGAGACAAGCCCTGTCGCCGTTGATTTCAGAAAGCGCCAGTCTCATCGCCGACGACCGTTCCAAGACGCTGGTCATCACGGACACCGGCGCGAACATCGACCGCCTGGTGGCCATCATCAACCAACTGGACAAAGAAACCACAGTGGAAGGCGTGGTGATCCGGGTGTTCCGGCTGCGGTACCTGAACGCCACCGAACTGGCGCGCAGCCTGAATGACATGATCGCCAACATCGTGGCGGCCAAAACCTCCGGCGGCGAAACGCGCGACCGGCGGCAGGAAGCCTCCATGACCAGCGAGGTGGTGGCGGACCGCTATACCAATTCCCTCATCATCGCGGCGCCCGATTTCGCGATCAAAACCATCGAGGAATTCATCCTGAAGATGGATGTCAGTTCGATGCAAAACATGGTGACCAAAACCTTCCAGCTGAAAAGCGGCGACGCCCGGGAAATCGCCCAGGGCCTGCAGCAATTCACCCAATCCCGCCGCACCAATTTCTATCAGCCGGTTGTGTTTGCCGATTCCCGCACCAACAGCATCGTGATCCACGCCTATCCCGAAGACGTCAACGCGATCGAGAATGTGCTGAACCAACTGGACAACCAGGACAGCTACGAACGCATCACCCGCGTTTTCATGCTGGAAAACGCCGACGCCATCGTGCTCAGCCAGATGCTCCAGCAACTGATCACCGGGCAGACCAGCAACCAACGCTCCTGGTGGGGCTACGGCCGCGGCATGGACGACCAAAACCAAATCAAAATCGTGGAAGATCAGCGCCTCAATGCCCTGATCGTCACCGCCAAGCCGGCCGACATCCCCATGGTCGAGGAACTGATCAAAGAACTGGACCGTCCCCTGCCCGAATCCAAGGAAGAACCCCGCGTGTACCGGATTCAATACGTGCGGGCGGCCGACGTGGCCTATTTGATCGAACAGGTCTTTTCCGCCAATCAGCAATCGATGGGATACAATTACTTCTTCGGCTGGGGAGGCAGCCAACCGCAGGGCCTCACCGGCCTCACCGGCAAAGTCAAAACCATCGCCGACACCACCACCAACTCGCTGATCGTCATCGCCGCCAGCCCCCGGGCTTTCGAAGTGGTCGAAAAACTCATCGAAAAACTGGACCGCCTCGCGCCCGAATTCGGAACCACCCGGGTATTCCCGCTCAAAAACGCCAGCGCGGCCTACCTCGCGGAACAGTTGAACGCCTTGTTCCAAGAAGATCCCGCCCGCTCCCGCAACCAGGGTTTTTTCTGGTACATGAATCAGCAAGGCGCGCGGGATGAACAAATCAGCCAGATGATCGGCCAGGTCCGCATCGTCTCCGAAACCCGCACCAATTCGCTGATGGTCACCACCAGTTCGCAATATTTCGACGCCATCGAACAACTGATCAACGAACTGGACCGGGAAATCTCCCAGGTGCTGATCGAGGTGCTCATCGTCGAACTGATCGACGTGCAAGACGATCAATACGGGATCAATTGGCCGGACACCATTCCCGTGTATGTGGAAGCCACCCTGGACGCCCCCGCCAACGCCATCGGGCTGGACCGGGCTACCATCCTTTCTCAGGCCAGCTTCAGTGCCGCCATCGATATGTTGCAATCCGACAGCCGCACCAATGTCCTGGCGCGGCCCAACATCCTCACCGGCGACAACCAGGGGGCGTTCGTCGAAGTGATCAATGAAGTGCCCATCCTGGGGACGATCTCCCAGGGCAACGTCACCACCCAGCAGGAAATCGACTACCGCGAAGTGGGATTGAAACTCAACGTGACTCCGCACATCAACGACGCCACCACGGTCACCATCGATGTGGATCTGGAATCCGGACAGGTGTTGGACCAGTTCGCGCTGATCACCCCGTCCGGGAAATCGCCCGCCTTCTCCCGCCGCACGGTGACCACCCGCCTGACCTTGAAACACGAGGAAACGGCGGTCTTGTCGGGCGTGATCGACACCAGCTTTACGGAAAGCAACCGGGGCGTGCCGGGATTGATGAAAATCCCCATCATCGGAAACCTGTTCAAATCGCGGGGCAAGAGCACCTCGAAAACCGAATTGTTGACGTTCATCACTCCGTATATTCTCGCCGATCAAAACGACCGCCTCGCGGTCTTCGACCGCCACAAGGCGCGCATCGAACGGTATGAAAAGTTCCGCAACATCATGAAGGAAGTGGATGTGCGGGCAGGGGTCAGCCCTTAACCGGCGGAGACCGGAACCTTCGCGGTTGTCCATGAACACGGCCATCTTTCCATCTGTCGGCGGGATCAGCCCGGACCGGCCCGGGATCGAGTGTTTCATTATGAAAAACAATTACAGAATTGCCTTGATCTTCATCCTCGGTTTGTTGTGCGGCAGCCTCTTCAACTGGTTTTTCCGCGGTGGACCGGTTACGAATGCTCCTTTGGCCCCCGCCGCCGGCGTGGAGGCGTCCTCCCCGGAAACCGGCGGGCCCGAGCCGCCGGCCGGGACCATCCTCAGCGAACGTTTTCTGCCCAACACCGCGCCATACTGGGTGCTGGCCGATCTCAAACGGTGGAGACAGCACACGGAAGGCTTCTCGGATCTGTTCGAGCAAGAGACCGTCGCCACGGTGTGGAATCAGTTCACCGCTTCTCTTCCCCAGGGCGCGACCCCGGCGTTGGCCGAGGTATTTCAAAATGCGGAGCAAATGCGACTGTTTCTCTTGCCTCCCTTGAACGAATCCGCCCCTCTGGCGGCCGTGGCGGCCTTCGCGATTCCCCATGCCACTGCCCCGGGCGCGCCCGGCGCGGTGCCTCCTGGAATTCATTCGTTGATGGCTTCGTATCCCGAAGCCGCCACGCGGGTAATCCTGGACGGCTCCCAGGCCATCCAGGTGGTCGAATCGCCCTTGGGAACCTGGGGCTGGCGGGTGGACGACGGCTGGCTGTGGATCAGCAACCAGCCTGATTCGTTGGCGCATTTGTGGTCAACTCCCCCGCCGCCGGAGAGCATCGAATCCCCCGGACCCCAGGCCGCCATCTGGGAACAATATCCAAACACCGTGACGGCGCTCTTCATCAACGCCCGCCATCCCGGCGCCCCAATCCCTGGGGTCTTGGGCGGCTTGACGCAAATTATGCGGGAGAATGGCACCGGCCAAGCCTATTGTCTGGTGCGTTTTCCCGAAAACCGGGGCGTTTTGACGGTCATGGCGCAAACCGAATCGGCCACGCCCTGGGTTTCAGACTGGAAACCCCTCCCCGAATTCCCGTTCAAGGAAGCCGATCCGGCGGGATTGATCGAAATTGCGTTGCGCTGGCCCACCTGGGACAGCCCCTTTGCGGCCACCGCGGCGCTGGCTTCGGTCTCCCCTGGATTCGATGCCCTTTTCGTGGCCGGCCGTCCCGGGGACAGCACAGGGACACTTTCCCCTGGCTCGCGGGAGGAAGACCCGGCCTTCTTGAGCGGCCTGGCCTCGGATAATCTTCCTTCCCGCCGGCGGCGTGACCGGCCGTTCCGTTTTCGTCCCCGCGAAGGGGATCCCGTCCAGATGCGCACCATGCTCGCGCAAACCCAAATGCGTTTTCTGTCCGAACTGTTCCCGCCGGGGAAGGAAATCGGTGTGAATTTTTTTGGATTCTATGACCAATCCCCGGCTCTCGCGATCGCGATCCCGTCGCTGGACTCCAGTCCCCTGCCCCAGCAACGCCTGCAAGCGATGCCCTTCCTGGAGGCGGAAGACATCGAGGTCGCCTTGCTCCCCGGAATGTTGTTCCGCTTCCGCGATACGCCTTTCACCCGGTTTTTGGGCCTCAACGAATTGTTGGTCATCGAGCGCGACGCGGTGACTTATCTCTTCGACGCGCTCGAGGCGGCGCGCAATTACTTGGGGGAAAAGGATTTGCGGGCAGCCGCCCGGGATACGCGCAGCCCAGCGGCGCGCGGCCTGTTAGAACACGTGCGCACGCCCGCGCAAATCGAGGCCGTGATCCACGGGGATTTTTACCAGTATGTTCTGGAACAGGAAAAGAACCGCGTCCCGGGGGATTTCCCCTTCAAGGACGATTTGAACGCGTTGTTGGATGACATTCTCAACCACACCCAGCCGATGGCGGCCAGCGCCGGATGGGCGGATCCCCATTGGTTTCTGGAAACCTACACGGAATCCGAAGCCGCCCTGTTGGTCAATACGGGCGTGATGCTGCTTGCGCTGTACCGGTTTTTGGGTTACTGATAGTCCTGGAATACCCGGTATCATCCTGAATCCGGCTGGGCCAAAGCGGAATGGACGCTACGGAAACTTATCAATTCGCCTGCCGGTGCGCGGCCGCGCCTTTCACGGTTACGGTTCCAGCGCCCCGCCGGACACTCCACCTCGGGCTGGGTGTGCTGACCCTGGGCGTGTGGCTGGTGCTGTACGCCCTGTACCGGATCGGCCGCCTCTATTGGATTTCGCGTTGCCCCGTCTGTTCCAAACGGTCCCGCAAACTCTTCTGGATTCTCGCGATCACCCTGTTGTCCACGGCGGAATTCGCCCGCCTGTTGGTGTATTTTCTTATCCTCGCCCCGGAACAAATCATCGCGGACGCCAGCCTCGCGCAAGTGCCCGAATCCCTCGATTTGGATAGCCCCATTCATTCCGGCAATATCCGTCAAGCGGTCGGTTTTTTGTGGGTGGTGGCCATTCTGCCCACCGCGGGCGCGCTGATCGCCACGTATTGGCCGTATCTGGTGTTGGGCTGGCTCAGCGCCTTGACCCTCTTCGGCTTTGCCTTGCCCTCGTTTTACTGGAAAAAAGAAAAATGATTCGGGATCGAATGCTTCCCCGGGGGCTATTCAGTATAAATTCCATAAATTCCGTAAACCGGCTTGGTGCGGGCCGGGTGGATATGATAAGGTAGTATCACCTTCCGGTTTGAAGGGAGATTGCGGATGAGCCGGAAGAAACGACGACTTCGAATTCCCCGGAGAATGGGAGTGAGGACAAAGGAGTGGATTATGACCCCGATACCCCGAAGATCATTTCTGCAGCGTTCCTTGACGGCGGGAGCCGTCTTTGCGATCAGCGGAACTCAGGCCGGACGGACAGTGTTGGGCGCCAACGACCTGATCCGCGTGGCGGTTTCCGGCATCCACGGCCGGGGCGGCGATCATATCAACGAATTCATGCGGATCGATGGCGTGCAGGTGGTCTGCCTGGTGGATCCTGACGCCCGGACCTTTGAAAACCGGATCAAGCAAGTAGAGAAACTGGGCGGGAAAACCCCCAAGACCTATCAGGATATCCGCCGCGCGTTGGAAGACAAAGACATCGACGTGCTCAGCATCGCCAGCACCAATCATTGGCATTCGCTTTCCACGATTTGGGGATGCCAGGCGGGCAAGGATGTTTATGTCGAAAAGCCGTGCAGCCACAACGTGCGCGAAGGCCGGGTGTGCGTGCAAGCCGCCCGCTATTACAACCGCATCGTCCAGCACGGCACCCAAGGCCGCAGCAGCCGCGGATGGTGGCAACTGGCCGAACACGCGAAAAAGGGCACCTTCGGCCAACTGGTGATCTCCCGCGGCCTTGTGTACAAACGGCGCGACAGTATCGGCTTCAAACCCAACACCGACCCCCCCGCGGAATTGGATTATGACCTGTGGCTGGGACCCGCGCCGGATCAGTTCTACAACGCGAACCTGGTCCACTACAACTGGCATTGGTTCTGGGACTTCGGCAACGGCGACATCGGCAATCAAGGCGTGCATCAGATGGACATCGCCCGCTGGATGATCCCCGGGGCCACCCTGCCTAAGAGCGTGATCTGTGTCGGCGGCCGCTTCGGCTATATCGACCAGGGCCAGACCGCGAACACCCAAGTGGTGCTCATGGATTACGGGACCACCCAGCTGATCTTCGAAGTCCGGGGACTCCCCACCGACACCTACATGGGCGCGGACGGCAGCGACGATGTCATGCATTTCGAAGCCGGTACGGTCGTCAATGGCAAATTCATCCCGAAGGAAGGCGGCCAGCCGCACGATCTGCCGGAAGTGGATGTCCAACTGGGACCCGGCGGCGGCCATTTCCAAAACTTCATCGCCGCGGTCCGCAGCCGGAAATCATCCGATCTGAACGCCGATATCCTGGAAGGCCACTATTCTGCCGCGCTCTGCCATCTGGCGAACATTTCGTACCGCCTGGGACAACCCGTGCCGTTTTCGTCGTCGATCCAACCCTTCGGGGACAACGCCGGCGCTCAAGAGGCCTTTGAACGCATGAAACAACACCTGGTGATGAACGGAGTGAAACTGGAAGATACCGCCTACTTCTTGGGCCGCAAATTGGAAATCGATCCGGCCACCGAGACCATCACCAATGATATCCAAGCCAACGACATGTTGACCCGCTATTACCGGCCGCCGTTTGTGGTCCCGGAGACGATCGGCTGATTCCATTCCAACGCAGCATGGCGGCCGGTAATGTGCGGCAGCCCTTTGGGATTCCTCCAAGAGAAGCATGTGCATGAGGAACCTCTCCCCCTCGGCCTCCCTCAAAGTCTGGGGAAAGAGGGGGGTATTATTCTAAGCCAGGTTGAATTACGCGGCGCTTACTTCACCGTGTTCCGCAAGACGCCGATCCCCTCGATCTCCACTTCCACCACATCGCCGGATTTCATGGCCGAGGTGGATCCCGGCGTGCCCGTGTAAATCACGTCTCCCGGCAGCAACGTGACATACCGGCTGGTGAAGCTGACGATCGTGGGTAGGTCGAAAATCAAATCGCGGGTGCTCTGCTGCTGTTTCACTTCACCGTTGAGCCGCGTGGTCAAGAGGAGATTGCCGTAGTCCAACCCGCGGACGATCATCGGACCCAGCGGTCCGAAGGTGTCCGATCCCTTGGCGCGCCACCATTGCATGTCGTTGGCCTGGAAATCGCGCGCGGAGACGTCATTGCCGCAGGTCACCCCGAAAATGCAGGTCTTCGCTTCCTCCACCGAAACGTTCTTGGCCTTCTTGCCGATCACCGCTACCAGCTCGCCTTCGAAGTGGCAATCCTGGGTTCCCGGGGGAATGATGATAGTCCCCTCGGGATCGAGCAGCGAGGTCAGCGGTTTGTAAAACAGTTCGGGATTCGCCGGGGGAGGCAATTCCCCGAGGTGGCTCGCGTAGTTCCGCCCCACCGCCAGCACCTTGGTCGGCTCGCAGGGAACCAGGAGCTTCACCTTGCTGAAGGGATACATCAATCCCGTGCGCGCCGGCGACTCGAAGATGGATCCCCGCAACTCGTATACCGTCTCCTGGTCCACCAACCCATAGACCACCCGCTCGCCCGTCAGAAACCGGACATAGCGCTGAACCGCCGGTGCGGCTGGATCCTGGGCCGATCCGGTCCGCGCCAGCACGGTCATTCCCGCCAGTCCTCCCACAAACGCCCGCCGTGACATCGTCATGAGCTCCGCCTCCTTGATTGGTTGGAAATGGCCGCCGCGCATTTCATCAACCGGCAAAAATAGGTATAACATAGATTCTCGTCTCAGAACAGCGGGGACCGGCGGATTCGAAGACTTCCGGACCCCGTCAGCCATCTGTTCCAGGAAAGGGGAAAGGAGATATGACACATTTCACGCTGGGGTGGATTCTCATAGGGGCCCTGATTGTTGGTTCTTCTGCCAACGCGGCCGGTCCGGGCGGCGATTATCCCGTGCAGCCGGTGCCCTTTACCCGGGTGAGCGTGCAGGACGATTTCTGGCGCCCGCGCCTGGAGACCAACCGGACAGTGACCATCCCCTACGATTTCCGCCAATGCGAGGCCACCGGCCGGATCGATAACTTTGCCAAGGCGGGGGGATTGATGGAAGGAAAATTCCAGGGCATCCGCTTCGACGATTCGGATGTATTTAAAATCATCGAAGGGGCGGCCTATTCCCTGGCCCTCCATCCCGATCCCTGGCTGGACAGTTACCTGGACCGGCTAATCGCCAAAATCGCGGCGGCCCAGGAGGACGACGGGTATCTCTATACCGCCCGCACTATCGATCCTCAGAATCCCGCCAGCGGCGCCGGCCCCACGCGCTGGTCCAACCTCAAGGACAGCCACGAACTCTACAACGTGGGACACCTCTATGAGGCCGCCGTGGCGCATTACCAAGCCACCGGCAAACGCTCGCTGCTGGACGTGGCCCTCAAAAACGCCGGTCTGATCTGCGAGGTCTTCGGTCCGGGGAAACTGTGCGATGTCCCCGGCCACCAGGAAATCGAAATCGGCTTGGTCAAACTCTACCGGATCACGGGCGATGCCAAATACCTGCGCCAGGCCAGGTTCTTCCTCGACATGCGCGGCCGCTCCGATCTGCGGACGATCTGGGGCGAATACTGCCAGGATCACAAACCGGTGGTGGAGCAGAGCGAGGCCACTGGCCATGCCGTCCGCGCCGTGTATATGTATTCCGGCATGGCCGATGTCGCGGCACTGACGCAAGATCCTTCCTACATCGAAGCAATCCAGCGGATTTGGGAGGATGTCGTATACGCCAAAATGTATTTAACCGGCGGCATCGGCTCGCGGAGCGGCGGCGAGGCGTTCGGGGCCGATTATGAATTGCCCAACAAAACCGCTTACAATGAAACTTGCGCCGCTATCGCCAACCTGCTCTGGAACCACCGCCTCTTCCTGCTCACCGGCGATTCCCAGTACATCGACGTGTTCGAACGGACTCTCTACAACGGGTTCCTCTCCGGTGTCTCCCTGACCGGCGACCTCTTCTTCTATCCCAATCCGTTGGAATCGGATGGCTCGTACAAGCGCAGCCCATGGTTCGATTGCTCGTGCTGCCCCTCCAATGTGGCCCGCTTCATCCCCTCCATCCCGGGGTATGTGTACGCCCGGAAAGACGACTCCATTTACGTGAACCTCTTTCTGCAAGGCGAGGCTTCGATTCCCCTGGCCGGGCAGGCCATCCGCCTGCGGCAGGCTACCCGTTATCCCTGGGACGGCCGCGTGCGGATCACCGTCCACACCGCCGCGCCCGTAGAATTCACGCTGCGGGTGCGTGTGCCCGGCTGGGCGCGGAACCGCCCGGTTCCCGGCGATCTGTACACTTACGTGGATGAACCCGCCGGACCGGTGCTGCTTTCTGTCAACCGCACTTCCATGGCGCCTCCGCTGGAGCAAGGCTACTTCCTCCTGCGCCGCGTTTGGGCGGATGGCGACACCGTGGAACTGGACCTCCCCATGCCGGTGCGCCGCGTCCAGTGCCATGCCAAGGTGGCAGAGAACCGCGGCAAGGTGGCTCTCGAACGTGGACCGGTGGTTTATTGCGCCGAATGGGTGGATAACGATCCCGGCCTCGACCGCGTGACAATTCCCGGAAATATGACGTTTGAAACCGTCTTCCGGAAATACATGTTGGGCGGCGTCGTGGTGATCCGTGGTTCGGTTGCGCGGGATGAGCCTTCCCGGGCCCGTGAAGACGTGAGAATCCCGGATATCACGCTGATTCCCTACTATGCCTGGGCGCACCGGGGCGAAGGCGCCATGAAGGTCTGGCTGCCGGTCTCTCTCTCGCCATCGCCCATTTGGCTCGAGGAAATCGTTCTGCCCAAGAAGACCGGGTAAGGCACTGCAGGATTCAGCGGAACCGGGGATAAACGGCGAAGGCAGGACCTTGCGGGATTCTGGTTTTTTCTTATAGTGTACCCTACAAGAATATCATCATCCTACAGGCGCCGGCGGCCGGCCGCGCCCTGCGAATCCGCGATTTTCCCCGCCCGGAACGTGAGTCCCGTCCGTGGGAAATGTCGATCGAGGGTTGTGGGATAAGTTGGAGGTTTTCATGAAACGGTTGATTCTGGTTCACGGTGACAAAGGCGGCATCGGCAAATCCACTACCGCCCGGGCGTTGTTGGATTGGTCGATCCGGCAGGAACGGCATTACACGGCATTTGACAGCGATCATCGCAATCCGCATCTGTTCCGGTATTACGATTCCATCCATCCCGTCAAGCGCGTGGATGTGATGAGCCAGGGAGGCATCGACCCGGTCTTCAACGAACTGGCGACCGGCGACCGCAACGTGCTGGTGGATCTGCCCGCCGGGGTGGGCACATCGCTGGAGCGGCTCTTCCAGGAAGTGGATATCGGCGACGCGCTGGCTGAATTGGGCGCGCGGGCCACGCTGGTGGTGGTGATCTCGCGGCTCAAGGACAGCATTGAAGTGCTGCGGCTGACGATGGAGGCGTTCAAGGACGTCCCCACGGATTACGTCGTCGTCAAGAACCTCTACTTCGGCGACGCCGACAAGTTCACCCGGTACGAGCATTCCAAAACCCGCAAGGACGCGCTCGCCAAGGGCGCCGTGGAGATCAACATGCCCGATCTCCTCGACGATGTGTACGATTGCATGGACGAACGCAACCTGCCCTTCCTCAAGGCCATCAGCAAGGACGAACTGCTCTTCGCCACCCGCCAGCGGGTGAAATCCTGGATGCGCCGGTTCGACGAGGAACTGAGCAAAGCGCAGAAATACCTGCTGTAAATCCACGGCGGAACGGCAAGCCAGAAAATAAATAAATGAAACAAATGAGGTGGACCCCCGCGGTTCACCTCCGCTTTTTAAAATTGATCCTCATTCATTTCGTGGCGCTGGATATTTCCGCCCGGTTGATGTTCCTCTCCGCAATCCCGGCCTCTTCAACCTTCCCCTTCCCGCTTCGTTTCGCGTGAGACAAAAACCAGTCGTATAGTTCGGGATTGTCATACACCGGCCCCAGGATGAAATGCCCCTGGTCGGGAAATATTGTGTAGCGCACGTCTCCCTTCGCCGCTTTCATCGCGCCGATCATCTGCATGCCGAGCGACGGCGATACGATGTCATCCAATGCGCCCTGGAACACCCACACCGGCAGCTTCTGCAATTTTCTCACCACTTCCTGCGGATTGCCCACGCCGCAGGCTGTGGCCAGGGCCGCGAACCGCCGGGGATTCGCGCACGCCCACCGCCAGGCCGCATGCCCTCCCATGCTATACCCGGTGAGATAAAGCCGGTCCAGGTCGATGCCCGGCAACTGCGAAAGCGCCGCGCTGAGAAATCCTTCGAGACGTTTGATATCCCATCCGTCCCGCGTGGAAGGCGACACCACCACGAAGGGAAAACCGGCATGCTCCAGACCGTACTTGATGGGGCCGTATTGCTTGAAGCCATCTACGTTTCCCCCCATCGATTGCCCATGCAACATGACGATCAGCGGCCAGCGGCGGTCCGGCCGCCCGTATCCCATGGGCAAATAGGCGAGATATTCATAGCCGGCGCTCCCTTTGACCGTCCGGCCGTATTCGGATTTCATCGTCTGGGCTGGCACCACCACCGGGGGAGTGGCCGCCGGGGTGGAAGCCGGGGGTGGCACAACCGGCTCGCGGGGGAGGGAATAGTTCTGCCAGTACGCGCCGTAAGCCGCGGCAGCGAGCAAGAGCAGGAGAAGGATCCGTCCCATGCGCGGTTCTCCCCTCAATCGATCGGGAATGGGGTGAACAAAAACAGGAATATCCGAAATACCATCCAACACGATAGCCGCCAACACCGTATAGGAAAGTAACACAACGAAAACGGCTTGTCAGATTTTCGAATAGGGAGGATGCCGGCCGGCTGGATAATTTGGTTGGATTGATGTCCCATCCATTCGCGGATGATACATCCCCTCATTCGATCACTTCCAAATCCCGCACCTCTTCCTGCAGGAGATGGAGAACCCGGCCGTCGCCGGCGCGAAGAATCAGGCGGCCCCATTCGTCTATATCTTGCGCCACGCCGGTCAGGCTTTGCCGCCGGTGACGCAATGTGACCGGACGGCCTAGCGTGGAGGAATACTGCCGCCAATAGCTCCGTACGGTCTCGCCCCGGTCCCGCACCATGTGTTCCCACAACGCTTCCCAAGTGGTTCCGCATTGGGCCAGCAGCAAATCGCGCTGCCAATCCTCGTTCCGCGCCAGGGCGAGAGAGGTGGTCTGTCCGCGTAACTCGGGCGGCCAATCGGCGGGCCGGGAATGGACGTTCAATCCCAGGCTGATCAACACCATCCGCCGCGCGTCGATCTTTTCGACCAGTACCCCGCCGGCTTTGCGCCCCTGGATGATTACATCATTGGGCCACTTAATAGAAACCGGGATTTGATAGGCGGTATCGAGTACCCGCGCCACGGCGGTGACCGCGTAGAGCGACAAGAGAGTGGGGGAGGGTTCCCAATCCGCGAGTTGAATGAGGAAGGTCACCAGCAGATCGCGCCCTTTGCGGGAAATCCAGCGGCTGCCCTGGCGGCCCCGGCCTTGTTTTTGATACTCGGCGGTGATGACTGTCCCGTGGGAGTCATCTTGGTTAATGAGTTCCTTGGCGATGTCGATGGTCGAGGTGATCTCCCCCCCCACCCACACCGCGCGGCCCCACCACCGCGTGCGCAGCCGGGCGGTGACACAATCCGGGTGCATCGCGTCCGCGTCTGGTTCGAAGAAATATTCAAGCGGCGCGCGGGATTGGATATTCACGCCCTCGCGGACTAACGCCTCGATCGCCGCGGCCGCCACGCCCCGTGACAGTCCCGGCATCCGCGCGATCTCCTCCAGGTTGATATAAGCAAGCGGGCGTTCCACAAACACCCGCATCACCGCTGTCCGGACCGCCTCGTTCCAGCGGCCCGCTTGTCCGCCGATCCACGCGCGGCTGTCTGCGACCACGGCCGCAGAATCCATCCGGATGTCTCCGGTTCCGCCGCGCCTCATGGCTTCTTCTCCCGCTGTTTCCGGGCGAGTTCTTCCCACAATTGCATTCGTTCCTGGATTTGTTTTTCGCGTCCCCGGCCGGTCGGTTCATAGAAACGGGCGCCTTTCAATCGCTCGGGCAAATGCTCCTGGTCCACGAAGGCGTTTTCGTAATCGTGGGCGTATTGGTATCCCTTGCCGTATTCCAATTCTTTCAGGAGAGAGGTGGGGGCGTTACGGATCGTCTTGGGCACGGGCAGATAGCCATACTCCTTCACCGCCTGCACGGCTTGACCGTAGGCCGTGTAGACCGCGTTGCTCTTGGGCGCGGTGGCCATATACACGGCGGCCTCCGCCAGCGCCAGTTCGCCCTCGGGGGACCCCAAAAAATGGTACGCGTCACGCGCGGCAATCGCCAGCAGCAGGGCGTTAGGATCAGCAAGGCCGATGTCTTCCGATGCGAAGCGGATGATGCGCCGGGCCACATACAACGGGTCTTCCCCGGCCGTCAGCATCCGCGCCAGCCAGTAGATCGTCCCCTGCGGATCGCTGTCCCGCATGCTCTTATGCAGGGCCGAGATCAGGTTGTAGTGCTCCTCGCCCGACTTGTCATATAGAATCCGTTTTTCTTGCAGGGCAGGAGTGACCGCATCCACGGTCAACCGGATGGGACCGCCCCGCGGAGCCAGGTATTCTACGACCTGCTCCAACGCGTTCAGCGCGGTCCGCGCGTCCCCGTGCGAGACCAGGGCAATGGCCCGCAATGCCTCGGGATCCGCTTCCACCGGCTTCCCCTCGCTCCGCAATTGGTCCACTCCGCGCCGCAGAATCGTTTCCAGATGGCCGGGTTCGAGCAGATTCAACGTGTATACGGTCACCCGCGAGAGCAGCGCGCCGATCACTTCGAACGAGGGATTTTCAGTCGTCGCGCCGATCAGCGTGATCAACCCCGATTCCACGTGCGGCAAGAGCGAATCCTGCTGCGATTTGTTCCAGCGGTGGATCTCATCGATGAACAGAATCGTGCCGGTTCCCGATTCCCGCCGCCGCCGCTGAGCGTGTTCCACCACGGCCCGCAGATCTTTGAGGCCGCTGTCGGTCGCGGACAATCTCACGAAACTCGCTTTCGACCGCCGCGCCAGAATCCGCGCCAGGGTGGTTTTCCCGCTGCCCGGCGGTCCCCAGAGGATCATGGAGGGTATCCGGTCCCGCTCGATGGCTTGGCGCAAGGGGCGTCCCTCCCCCAGGATCTCTTCCTGGCCGCATAATTCCTCCAACCGCCGGGGCCGGCAGCGTTCGGCCAGCGGCGCGAAAGCATCCACACGCCCTGCCTCCGGCTCTCCCGGCGGTTCGGGAACAAACAAGAAATCTTGTGTGGAACGGTCTTTCATGGCATGGTGTGGGCGCTGATTCATCCAAATTTCGGCCCTGAAACAGTATCATAACTTCGTCATTGGGTTTACGCTACGCGGTAGAGTGTCCGGCCGGGGTGTGGTTTATGAACGAATTCGAACAATTTCAGAAACGCGCGGCTCATTTCATCCAGCAATATGTAGAAGAAATCCGCCGCTTGGTGCTGTCCCCCGCGGAATTCTTCCACCGCGGCCTGGAAGACAACGGATTCCTTGAGCCCACGCTTTTCGCCGCGGTCAACATTCTGATTCCCAAACTCTTCTACGCCCTGCTCTTCGCCCCCCTGACCCTGGGTGTATCCCTGCTTTTCGTATTGCCGGCGGCCGTGTACGGTATCGCCACCTTGTTTGTCTCGGCCATCATCCTCCACGGACTAGTCCGGTTGGCCGGTGGAGCAGAAGGTTTCGAATGCACGTACCGTGGCGTTGCTTATTCCAGCGTGGCCTTTTACGCCTGGCTCATTCCCCTCCCATTCGTCAATCTCATTCTATTCACTACGTTGTTTTGCGTGTTGCTCTATTACGCCTTGCGCGAAGCCCACGGCCTGCCGCCCCAGCACCTTATCTTGCTGCTTCTCCTCCCGGCCTTGCTGATGCTCCTCTCCGGGGCGGTTTTGACCCTCGTGACCCTCTGGATCATCACCCGCGGCATCTTTCTCGTTCTCAGTTTTTTGGTGCCTGGATGATGCCCCACCTCCGGAAAAAAGGCTTGGGTGAAGCATTACGCCGCTTTTTTCGCGGTCCTCTCTCTACTTATAGAGGAACATTTCCTCGAATCCATTGGTTGCCGGATTCCAGATCTCTATCACTCGAGAGGATATCCCCATGTCCACGCCCGTCCCCCGTTCATTCCGGCCCGCCCCAATCCATCCCCATGCCGTGGAGCCAAGGGGCTTCTTCTGGATTGTTCGACCAGAAGTGATGGTCGCGTCCGCCGGGGACCCGATAGGCATCGGTCCCCCCGAGGTCGAAAAAGAAGCCGAATGTGGGCCACAATCCCCGCAGAGTGGCTGGCCGGTCATTAACCGCCGCTCCGGCTCCCAGCCGGTCATCCAACGTGTACCGGTCATTGCCCGCGGAATCGATCAGCAAGCCGAAGGCGTTGGTGTAACCGCAGCCCAGCGACGCGTTCCGCGCCTGGTACGTATCGTTCCCCTCTCCGTCCCACAAAACCCCCATCGCCAGGTCCGAGCCCGCGCCGCCGCCCATGTAATACGAAATCGTGTAAACATCCGCGCCGGAGACGTCGATCAATATGCCCGCCCCTTGATGCGCGCCCGCCCCCATGGCGTACCACTCCGCCTGATAAAGGTCATCCCCGCCCAGATCGGCCAATATCCCGGTGCCAAATCCATAGCCCACTCCCTGGGCGAAAACTCCGGCCACGTAGTGGTCTGCGCCTCCACCGTCCAACAACAGGCCGATCCCCCCCGGCAACGAGTGCCCATCCAGGTTGGGACCGTAGCGCCCCGTGCCATATCCCTGCGACGCGGAGCAATTCCGTTCCGGCAGTTGGGCGGAAGGAATCACAACCGGTGTGGCCGCGGCAATATAAACGTCGTTTCCCGCCAAGTCGGCCAGCAACCCCGCCCCGCCCATCGCGCCGTAGCCTTGCGAAGCATGGATGGCCCGGTAGGTATCGTCCCCCGACCCATCCACCAACGCCGCCAAACCCATTTCCGCCGCCCCCAGGCTGAACGATTCAGTCTCATAGACCGTGCCGCCCTCTTCATTGACAAGCACCGCCACCCCGCCGAACGCGTAACCGAAACAGTGGCTTTTCCCGGTATAGTGGTCCTCCCCTTCGCCGAGATCGATTAGAACAGAACACCCCAGCGCCGCGCTGCCCGCTCCCAGGCCCTCCGCGCCGCTGGTATACCGGTCACGGCCGTCCCAATCGATAACGATCGAGAGGGGATGCTCCCCATCGGTCTGCGCGTAGTGCCCCGCGTACGTGTCGTCGCCGCCCATGTCCATCAGCAACAATGGAGGTTCCGGCCGCTCATGAATATCATTGCCTTTACCCGAGATAACGATCCATCCCATGGGAGTAGACCATGTTAGTTTTTGGGGGGGCCACTCCTCATCCCGCCCCTGTAAGTTTTTGAGGGCTTCTTGCAGAAACGCCAGGATTTCCGCGCCGGCTTGATACAATGAAACTAAATCCGCGTCCCGGTGGCCCCGGCGGATCAAATCGTTGGAAATCCCCTCGTCCTCTTGCACCCGGATCACCCGCTCCCACTGGGAAAACGGCGCGATCCGCGTAAAGGATTCCCGCCCCGCCCGCAACCGGGGTAGCGAAGCAGTCAAAGCCTGGAAAAACTGGACCAGGAAGATTCGCCCTCCCAAAGGCAGGGATCGATAAAAGTCTTCCAGGTTCCGCGCCTCCTCCTCTCGAAGCCTTTCGTTATCCAACAACGCGCTGGCATAGGCTTGCTGAAACTCCTCCAGCGAAGGAGGCCTATCGCTCCACGCGGGAACGCCGATCCTCCCCACCCGCCGGCCGGCCAGGATCGAGAGGTTCGCCACGACGTCCTGGATCCGGCTCGCGGATTGAATCAGATTCACGGCCAACCGCTCCACGGTCCGCGGCGCGGTCAACGGTGAGCGGATGAGCCACTCGTGAAACGGTAAAAGATCATACGAGGACGAAAAACGAAGGTGTACCGGATCGAGACCCAGCTCGTGTTCAGCCAGGCCGGTCATTTCTCGAACCTGCTCCAAGACCGGCCGGGGCAATCCAGCATAAGTCCCATGGGTTTCTTCCCCCGCTTGAAGAGAATGCAGCCATCCGCCACCGGACAGAAAAATGAGCCACACCAAAATGAACCACACCCAAACCATTACCGCTGACACCTCCAAAGGCATACGACGCCCCGCGGCGCCCGGCCGCCACCGGCCGGCTTTATCATAATCTCATATCCCCGCGCAACACCTCCCCCGCGGTTCCCATGAGGTGAGAAGATCCGCGAGCCAGGGCCGGATAGAATCGAGCCCCCCCTGGCCCGCGAAGGAATGACAGAACCATCCGGACCTATGCCGTAAGGCGTTGAGTACGAAGCCAAGCAGGTTTCTGGCCCGCGAAGGGATGACAGAACCGTCTGGACCCGGACCCGCATGGCCGCTACCCGAAGGCTTGATAATCGCGGGGATTGAGTATAATTGACATGATGAGAGTTTGGGGGTACCTCATTGGTTGAGAGTGAAATCGCTGGCGTAGCTCAGCCGGTAGAGCAGCTGATTTGTAATCAGCCGGTCGGGGGTTCGAATCCCTTCGCCAGCTTAAATAAAATCAAGAATTTACGTCAAACCTTCTTTCGACGCCTTCCGCCCGTGCTAACAGGGTGCTAAAACCCAGACGAAAAAAACCCTCGTTTTGCCTGTTTCCCCATCCGGCAACATCCCCGCTTTGCGGGGTTCATCCGTTTGTTCGAGAGGGGAAGCATCATGAACGCAGTCCTCGATGAAGTCCAAGGCATCGCTGGCCTGAGGATCACCCTGAAACTCCCCCCTGCCATCCGCCGGCAGGATGAGGAATTGTTCTGGATGTTCCGGGAAAGGGTCGGCCGAATCCCGCGCCCGGTTCGTCCAACGGCAAACTTGGCGCATGATCACATGGACAAAATGGATTTAATGGACAAAAGGGGGTGGATTCAGGGCTTTTGTCCATTTTGTCCATAGGTCTTGAAACTTGAAAATCGCGCCAATTGAGACTCTCTACGAACGCTTACTGGAATTGGCCTTGGGGAAATACACGGATGCTGACACGCGCCGCCTGGCCACGCGGCTGGAAAAATACCGGGACGAACTCTTCCCCTTTCTAAGCCATCCGGAGGTTCCCGCGACAAACAACCACAGGGAGTGCGAGGTCCGCTTCGCGGTGCTGATGCGTAAGATCATGTACGGCAACCGCAGCGACGAGGGCGCGTTGACCCAAGGGGTTTTGATGA
>ERZ795045.445-NODE-445-length-53705-cov-15.080130_pt1 | contig 53705 bp, 37 predicted proteins | sample MGYA00375129_ERZ795045 | MGnify/ENA primary metagenome ERZ795045 (study PRJEB30174, sample SAMN05720166) | activated sludge metagenome | isolation source: anaerobic digester from wastewater treatment plant | place: Japan | collected 2015-05-15 ...
AAAAGGGGTCAGAGCTTAAAGATCAAGCATACATAACCAATATTCAGACTACAATATTTTTTATCACCTTACGTGAAAAATCAGTAAGAATGCGAGCAGTTAGACCCCATATTGTATATCCATTGAAATGGTAATAATAAATGGCGTACGGTGTGCCTTCATAGGTATAATATTTGACATCGTCATATTTTTCTTCAATAAATAAAGAAAGAGGCACCTCAGTATATGATTCGATTTCATCGTGATTAATGGTAAGATCATAAGGATATGGTATAATTCCAACAAAAGTATATACATGAAAACCATATATTGATATAAAATGGTCAAATTCACCCAATATTGTCACATCATCTGGCTTTATGCCAACTTCCTCATAGGTTTCGCGAAGCGCTGTATCTAGTGGGGTTGCATCATCTTCATCAATTCCACCGCCTGGTAATGAAACCTCACCCTTGTGAGTCCCAACGTTATTTGTGCGTTTGGTAACAAGCACATGAGGCTGATTGTCTTTTAAAAGAATAGGAATGAGCACTGCAGCATCTTTCAGACTTTTGCGTTCAATTGCTCGGGGTGGGCGCTGGTGCAATACCTGCTTTATCCTGTCACAAAATTTCAAAAATTCGTTATAATCACTGAACTTAAGCATATAAATCACCGCCATACATATCATTGATTACAATGACAGGAAATTTTTCTACTGTCAATTTATACATTGCTTCGGGGCCAAACTCTTCAAACGCAACTATCTGCGCATCCACAACACATTGATTGAGATAGGCAGCAGCACCTCCAAAGCTTGAGCAATATACCGCGTTATAATTAACCAATAGCTTTTTAACTTCACTGCTGCGAGATCCCTTGCCTATGAACATCCTGACGCCTAACGACAGCATGGCTTCAGTATAGGCATCCATACGGTAAGAGGTTGTGGGGCCGATAGCTCCTATAGGCATACCCGGTGGTGCAGGACTTGGCCCTGCATAATAGATTACTGCATTAGTAAAATCTATGGGGAGAGGTTTTTGCTGTGCAACAAGCTCTGCTATCTTTTTATGAGCTTTGTCACGGGCAGTATAGATGGTGCCAGATATAGTTATAAAGTCCCCTGCCTTCAATTGTTGCAAATCGTGTTCTGGTATGGGTGTATGTAAATCAATAGTTTTCATAGTATAGTGGACCTGTAGCGTAATGAATGGCAGTTAAGATTAAGTGCAACGGGAAGTGTTGCAATATGAGTAGGAGCTTCTTTTATTCTGACAGTTGCAACAGTATTGTTGCCACCAAACCCTAAAGGACCAACTCCAGTTGTATTGCACCTTTGTAATATAACCTCTTCAAGCCTGCGGTATTCTTCGTTGGGATGTGGTTCTTTTTGCAAAACCGCCTTTTTTGCATTAAGCATGGCAACATCAGCAGTTCCACCAATTCCAATTCCCAAAAAAAGTGGAGGGCAGGGATTGGGACCAGCCTGTTTAACAGTGGCTACTATATAACCAATAATTTGTTCAATATCTGCTGTTGGTGTAAACATCCTTAATGAGGACATGTTTTCTGATCCACCACCTTTTATGTATACTGTAATGGCAAGAGAATCCCCTTCAACAATATCGGTGTGGATGAATACCGGTGTATTGGTGCCTGTGTTGGTTCTATCAAATAGTGGATCTTTTACTATGGATGGTCGCAGATAGTGACTTCTGTAGGTATCTGCCACTGCCGTATTTATTATCTCTTCAGGGTTGCCATCAATGGTAACGCCGGTGCCTATCTGTAAAAATACTATCACTGAACCACAGTCCTGACATAGAGGAATATGCTTGGTAGCAGCGATGGTGGCGTTTTGTAGCAATATATGAAGAGTTTCTTTGGCTAAAGGTTTTTTTTCACTACTGTGCATGGTAGATAGTGCCTGATAAACGTGGTCAGGTAGGTTAAAATTAGCCTGGACTACAAGGTTTGAAATAGCAGTATAAAGCTCTTCGTGAGAAATGGTGCGCATTTACTTTTGTTCTTGTTCCAGCAATGTTGTGTATTCATCCCACGTTGCTTCTATCTCGCGGGCTGCTTCGGGATCAAGTATTTCTATGATAAAGCCTGCATGGACAATAACTTTATCGTTGATTTTAACGTCAGGGGTCAGAGCAATGTCAACAACCTTCTCTACTCCCATAGATTCAACAATTGCTTTAGTACCTTCAATTTTTTTTACTGTCATTGGTATTGCAAGACACATGATATCCTCCTACGGTTTCAACATATTCGTGGCAGTTGTTCTTCAATTAACACAGGCAGTATTCTTTTTCCACCAATTTTAGTTTGAATATATGTTTTCCCGGAAAATTCGTTGGTAATATGACCAATTATGCATGCATCTCTGCCTTCAGGATGTTTTTTCATGATTTCAACAATCCCTTCAGCACAACGTTTGTCAGCAATCATCACAACCTTGCCTTCATTTGCTATATATAATGGGTCAATGCCTAAAATATCAGCAACGCCACGAACTTCATCTTTTACTGGCAGATTATCTTCAATCAGTTTAGCACCAAATGGAGCGTTTTTCGTAATTTCATTAAGTACGGAAGCAACACCACCTCGGGTGGCATCGCGCATAAATTTGATAGCGTCAGGATAATGACGTATAACATCCTCAATCAGGTGATTGAGTGCAGCACAATCTGATGAAAGGCCTTTTGAAAATGTGAGATTGTTGCGCAGTGCCATAATGGTGGTGCCATGATCGCCAATACTTCCATTAATGATAATGGTATCGTGGGGTTTGATTTCCCTTCGCTGGGGTGGATTTGTAAACACTCCTATGCCTGCTGTGTTTATATAGATACGGTCGCCTTTGCCTTTCGGCACAACCTTGGTATCGCCGGTTACTATCGCCACTCCTGCTTTTAAGGCTGCTTCTTTCATAGATACAAGAATACGTTTGAGCGTTTCAATTTCAAGTCCCTCTTCCAGTATCAATGCACATGAGATAAACTGAGGGGTGGCTCCCATAACTGCCAGGTCGTTAACAGTGCCGTTAACCGCCAGGCTTCCAATTGTCCCACCAGTAAATTCAATTGGTGTAATAGTATAGCTGTCAGTGGTGAAGGCAATGCTTGTTGTAGCAAGGTTAAGATGTGCTGCATCATCTAATTGTATGGTTTCATTGCCAAGAGTAGATTTTATGAGGTTATTGATAAGATCATTCATAAGCTTGCCGCCACTGCCGTGGCCGGGAACAATTATATCCATTACTTCCTCCCGTATTTATAGTATGCTGAACATGGGCCCTCTGATGAAACCATGCATGGACCAACAGCATGTTCCGGTGAACATGCTTTACCAAATAGCGGACAATCAGTAGGGAGTATCACACCACGCAAAAGCTCGCCACAGCGACATCCGGGGTGTTCTTTGGGTGGGGGAACATCTACAGGGAATTGTTTATATGCGTCAAAATCAGCATATTCTTCTTTTAAGTCAAGACCACTTTCTGGTATTACTCCTATTCCGCGCCAGGTAGCATCGCCTTTAGTAAAAACGCTATACAGTATTTCAAGGGCTTTTAGGTTGCCCTCGTCACGCACAACACGGGTGTACTGGTTTAGAACTTTAGGCGTGTTGTTTTTAATGAGATCAAGCAACATCAGTGTTCCGCGGATGAGGTCATGATCTTCAAAGCCTGCAACCACAGCAGGTTTGCCATAATCGGTTGCAATAAAATCCCATGCCTTTTTTCCAATGATGGCACTCACATGTCCGGGTAGTATAAATCCATCAATGTTAACTTCGCCGGAATCAAGTAATACTTTTACAGCGGGTACCGTGAGTTTGTTGCCGGGCAATAGAAAGAAATTTTTTATGTTTTTTTTCTTTGCTTCAAGCACACAGACAGCCTCAGCAGGTGCGGTGGTTTCAAAGCCGATGCTTAAAAATATAAATTTTTTATCAGGGTTTTTTTGTGCCATATCAACGGCATCCATGGGGGAGTAGACAACCTCAACCTGCAATCCTTTTGATTTTTCCTTTGCAAGTGAAGTATATGATGAAGGCACTTTCATCATGTCGCCAAAGGTTGCTATAACACAGTTATGCTGCCAGCCTATGGCTATGGCAGTGTCCAGGTAATCATTAGCGGTAACGCATACAGGGCAGCCAGGGCCGTCAATAAGCCGTAAGCTTTGTGGAAATATGTCTTTAACGCCTGTGCGGAAAAATTCAGTTGTGTGTGTGCCACACACTTCCATAATGGCAACAGGCTGTGGCAATAAATACTGTGACAATAAAGCAGCTTCTTTTTTAATATCAGACATGAATATTCTCCCTGGCAATAGCAATCTGTCCTAAGGCAATACCGCCATCATTGCACGGTAGTTTGTGCGGGGTGTATACGTCAAATGATTTTTTTGCAAGTCCTGTTGTTATAAGGTGTAGCAGGATTCTATTGTGAAATACGCCGCCTGAAAGGGCAACCTTGTTTATTGAATAGTGTTCTCTGAGTTTACATGCAGTGGTGATAGTGACTTCAGCTATTGCCCTGTGAAATCGCATGGCAATAGCAGCAACAGGAACATGTAATTCTATCATATTGACTATTTCTTGAATAATATGGGCAGTGTCAATAACAAGAGTCTGCTCCTGCTTGATGGGCACTTCAAACACTGTAGTATCTTTTATTGCTTCAAGTGCTTTTTCTTCTAAAAGCATGGCAGCTTCGGCTTCAGTGCTGATATGATGTGCAACTCCTAAGATGGCAGCAACACCGTCAAAAAGCCTTCCAATGCTGCAGGTTGCAGGGCAGTTTATGGTTTTATAAACTATCTCCTTTACAAATTCTTTTTCCTGTTTTTGTGTAAAAAATGTGGAATCATCAACAGATGATGTCATAAGCAAAGACAGACCTATCTTCCATGGGTCTTTTATGGCATGCTCACCGCCAGGCAAACCAAAGTAATCAAAATGGGCTGCACGGATAAACTCCTTTGTGTCTGCAATTAACAGTTCACTTCCCCACAGTGTATGGTCGGTTCCGTATCCAGTGCCGTCATAGGCAATGCCAATAACAGGCTCTTCTATGCTATGTTCCTGGCACACTGAAGCAATGTGCGCGTGATGATGCTGTACTGCAACTGTTTGTAGTGTGGTTTGCTCCTGCGCAAACATGGTGGTGAAGTAATTGGGATGCATGTCGTGCGCAATGAGTTTTGGCTTAACATCAAAGATTTTACAAAAATGGGCGATAGTTTTTCGGTAAAGGTCATTGCCCCACGGAGTGGCAAGGTCCCCCAGAAACTGACTTACGATAGCAACGTTGTTTCGTGCCAGCGCAAAGCTGTTTTTTAAATCACCGCCTGTTGCAAGGATATGAAGCGGTGTTTCTTTGATGAAGATAGGTGCAGGGACATATCCCCGTGAACGGCGAACAAAATATGGCTTTTCGTCAACAACGTATACTACTGAGTCATCGGTGTGCGATAGTATCTGGCGATTGTAGGTGACAAAGTAATCGGCAATTGTGCCCAAACGCTCAAAGGCATCATCGTCGTTGTATATAATGGGCTCATCGGATATATTGGCACTGGTCATGACGTATATGCTTTCATCATTGCTGGAAAAAAGCATATGTTGAAATGGTGTATAGGGAAGCATGACGCCAATATAGGTGAGTCCTGGTGCAACGTATGGGCTTACTATATCTTTTTGTAATTTCAGCAGTACAATAGGGCGCTCCTTGCTTAACAAAAGTTCTTTTTCTTTTTGAGTCACAAGGCAAAAGGTTTCTAAAAATTGTAGTGATGATACCATGATGGCAAAGGGTTTAAATGGGCGCCCTTTTCGCATCCGTAAAAGATTAACACAGTGATCATTGGTGGCATCGCACGCTAAGTGATATCCCCCAACGCTTTTCAGTGCAACAATGTGGTGTTTTAAGATCGTCTGCAACTGGCTGATTATGGCATCAAATTGAGATTGAATAACCTTACCGGAACTATCGCACAGCACTATATGAGGGCCACACTGTGGGCAGGCATTGGGCTGGGTGTGAAACCTGCGATTGTGGGGGTTTGTATATTCTTCATAACACTGAGGACACATGGAAAATGGCTTCATGGCGGTGTTATCCCGGTCATAGGGGATATCGTCAATAATGCTGAAGCGGGGACCACAGTGCGTGCAGGTAGTAAACGGGTAATGATAGCGACGGTTATGCACGTCAAAAAAGTCTTCCAGACACTCATGACAGATAGCCACATCAGGTGGTATAAATACATCGCGTGTGCCTGTTGTGTTGCTTTGCAGTATAGTAAAACTTTTAAATCCATTGGGTGGAAGTTTGGTGATTTTGATATCAATAATCTGAGCAAGTGGAGGAGGGTTGTTTCGAATAATGTCAACGCATTGCTTGATAGCTTCGTCAGGTCCTTCTAAATGAATTGTTACACCTTCTGTGTCATTTGAAACGCTACCGCAAAGATTGTGGCTAACAGCGACATTATACACAAATGGCCTGAATCCCACTCCCTGAACAATGCCTTTTACCTGTATGTGATAATGATGTGTCATACTATGCATTGTAGCACAAAATATTCATAGCCTGCAATTCATACGTAAAAAATTGATCAGCAAAAACCTGTGGGCATATGAACAACGTGATCCTGTGGTTATTCCAATAAAAAACATGGTCTTTCCAGGGAAGAATTTTGATGTATGCAAAATTGCTTTGTTAATCTACTTATTTCAGTGACGTTGTGCACTTCACTATAGTTTGATAGGACAAAGGAAGTCAATAATTTTATGTAATACTAAAATATTATTGACATTAATTTCTATATGTTATATGATAGCACAATTGATAAAGTAAGTACCTGCAGGTAATGGATGATTAATGGAGCATCTGGAATGTTATTTTAAAAAATTAATAAATCAATTATTTGGTTGACTTGCAACGCATAATAATAAAATTTATATTTTTAATGGTTTTTATGCCTAATTTATAACATGTAACATGATAAATCTATACAACGTAAGGAGGTAAAATGTGAGTAAAATTAGGTTGTTTGTGGTTTGTTTGGGTATACTTGTCATTGCAGTAATTATTGGTTGCTCTGAGGGAACAACCAATATCAATCCCAGCCCAACTGATGTTGTTACGGTAACAGATATTAATAAGTTTATTACTGAAAAGGACAAACTGGCAGGGATTGCTGCAACCATGAATGCAATGGATCCTGTTGCAATGCCACATAAAAAGCACGAAGATGCAGGTATCAAGTGTGTAGTGTGCCATCATAAAGCTGGCAATGATGACAGGATAAAACAGTGTGCGGAATGCCACAAAGGTGCAAAGGGTGAGGATACCATTCATGGTCTGTGCATTAATTGCCATGCTCAGTCCAAAAAAGGCCCCGTGCTTTGTAATGAGTGTCATATTGCTAAAGAATAAAGGCGTATGGCTGATAGTGCAATGAAACGAGGTAAAAAAATATTAATTCTTGGCATAGGAAATCTACTTCAAAAGGATGATGGCATTGGAGTACATGTGGTGCAGTATATGCAGAAAAACAATGTCAGCCTGCCTGCTAATGTGGAACTGCTGGATGGTGGAACTGCGGGCTTTGATCTCATTCCATACATGATAGATTTTGATAAATTGATTATTGTTGATGCATTGAAGGTCCAGGACAGGCCAGGTAGCATTTACAGATTTGATGGCAAGCATTTAAAAGCACAGACGCCTAACGTTTCATTGCATGAAATGGGAATTGCCGAGGTGCTAAAGGTGTTAAAAGTTCAGGGTTACAGCCCTGAGGTGGAAGTTATAGGGATTGTTCCTGAGAATATCAATACACTGGATATTACGCCAAGCCCTTCGGTAGCGGAATCAATACCAAAAGTTGTGGATTTGATTCTTGATAGTGTTACTGCTTATTAACCTGATACATTAGGAGGTTGTTACATGTCGCTAAATAGAAGAGAATTTTTAAAAGTCATGGGTGCTACAACAGCTGCAGTAGCATTCCCAAGTGTACTTATTCAGGGTTGCAAAAGGGCATTACAGAAAGCTTCAGAACGTACCAATGTAATCTGGATTCAGGCACAGTCATGTTCTGGATGCTCTGTTTCACTTTTGAATAAGCTTGAGCCTGATATTGCAACCGTTATTACCGAATACATAAGCCTGAACTATCACCAGACATTATGCGGTGGTACAGGTCATGCTGCCATACAGGTTCTTGAAAATGCGGTTAAGACTAACCGTAAAGATTTTATATTAATTGTTGAAGGTTCCATACCTACAAAATCTGATGAATACTGTACCATAGGTGAAATGGATGGCAGAATCATTGGTGCACGTGAATGGATTGAAAAATTAGGGAAAAATGCAATAGCACTGGTTGCTGTTGGTTCATGTGCAACATTTGGTGGAATACCTGGTGCAAAGATACGGGCAACAGGCGATAACCCAACAGGAGCAGTTTCATTACAGAAGTTGTTCCCTGATAAGAAGGTAATTAATATCCCCGGATGTCCACCACATCCAGACTGGATGGTAGGAACGCTGCTGCATGTATTGTTAAAAGGCATGCCTGAACTTGATGAATATAACAGACCACTCATGTATTTTGGCACCACTGTTCATGAAAAGTGCGAACGACTTCCCGATTATAAACGTGGACGTTTTGCAAAACACTGGGGCGAAGAAGGCTGTTTGTATTTATTAGGTTGTTTGGGTATGGATACGGGATGCGATATCCCCACCCGAAAATGGGTAGGTGGTATGAATACCTGTACTGGCTGTGGTTCAGGATGTATAGGATGTACAGAGCCTCCATTCCCAGATTATGGCAACAGAGGTATTTATAAACATCTTGTAGCAAGCAATGATGAATTACAAACGCTACATCCTGAAATTGCCAGCACTGTAGTAAAACTTAAGAATGGAGGTGTCATCAATGGCTAAGGTATTATTGGATCCCATTACCAGAATAGAAGGTCATCTTTCTATTGAGATAGATGTTCAGAATGGCAGGGTCGTTGATGCAAAAAGTAAAGGTGATATGTTCCGTGGTTTTGAGATGATTTTAAAAGGTCGAAACCCTGTTGATGCAAATCAGATCACACAGCGTATATGTGGCGTGTGCCCTGTTTCCCACGGTATTGCATCAAGCAAATGTTTAGATGCAGCGTTTGGTATAGTGCCCAATAAAAATGGACGACTGCTCAGAAACTTAGTATTTGGTGCCAACTATCTGCAGTCACACATATTGCATTTTTACCATTTAGCTGCACTTGACTATGTGGATATAACTGCTATCCTGAAATACAATGGCTCTGACAAAAAGCTTCTTGCGTTGCGTGATTGGGCCAAAAATGAGCTTGAGGTAAAGAAAGGCCGACAGGATGCTATTACAGCTGTAGCACCGTTTTTACCACGCTATGAAGGCGATTTTTACATTAAAGATCTTGATTTGAATATTGCAGCGATAGCTCATTATGTACAGGCCCTTGATATGAGAATGAAAGCTCATCAGATGGTTGCTCTGTTTGGAGGAAGGGTGCCGCATCTTATTGGTTTAGTACCAGGCGGTGTAACGCAGGTGCCCACACGCAGTGCTATACGTCAGTACAGAAAACTTTTAAAACAGGTTGAAGAATTTGTAAATGAAGTGTATATCAATGATGTAATAGCTGTGGCAAAAGCATACAGTGACTATTTCAAGATTGGCAGGTATACAAACTTCCTGTCGTATGGTGTATTTGAAGAAAATCCAGAGCAGACGGAGTTCTTCTTTAAACGTGGAGTTTTTGATGGCAAAAAACTACAAGAATTTGATTCATCAAAGATTCGTGAACAGGTACGGTTTGCTCGTTACAACTCTGGCAGCAACCTGCATCCATACCAGGGTCAGACTAATCCTGATCCACACAAAGCTGGTGCATATACATGGCTTAAGGCACCACGATATGATGGCATGCCAATGGAAGTTGGGCCATTAGCACGCGTAGTTGTGAACTATCTGGGTGGCAATGCAGACGTAAAGAAAGAAGTTGATGCATTGCTCAAAGTGTTCAATGCTGATATCGATGCAGTATTCTCTACATTGGGACGTCATGCTGCCCGTGCTATAGAATGTAAACTTCTTTGCCAGAGAATGTATGAGTGGCTGGATGATCTGGAAGTTGGCGAAATGCCACGCTCAACGTATGAAATACCGGACAAAGGCCAGGGTGAAGGCTTGACTGAAGCACCACGTGGTGCATTGGGACACTGGATTGTTGTTGAAGATAAGAAGATAGCAAATTATCAGTGCGTTGTACCAACAACATGGTTCTGCGGTCCACGGGGTGATGATGGTAAGTTAGGACCAGTTGAACAGGCGTTATTGGGTACACCAATAACTGATCCCAGGAATCCAATTGAAGCAGCACGTGTAGTTCGTTCATTTGACCCATGTATAGCCTGTGCGGTACATGTTGTTGAAGGGGATAAGGAGATAGGAACCTTCAAGATTTGCTAATATTGTGAAATTGAACAGGATAATAAAGGGCTATCATCTTATAAAGGTGGTAGCCTTTTTTTGTTCAAATATAATAAGATATTTATAGTAAAAGTATTTGACAGATACAAATTTTATTATATTTTGTATTTATAAAATATAGGAAGTGATTATGAGCATTATCCGAGATGTTACCCTTGAAGCACTAAACTATATCCATAATGATGATATTTTGATTTTTATTGGAGCTCGGCAAACCGGGAAAACAACTATTCTACGGCAGATCCAGAAATCTCTTGAAAAAGAAAGCACTGCAGTTTATTTTATAAATCTGGAAGATCCAGATTATTTAAGTTTACTTAATGAAAATCCCAAAAATCTTTTGAAACTGTTTAGTTTTGATTTGAATAAAAAAAGTTATGTTTTTATAGATGAAATTCAATATCTTACTAATCCATCAAATTTTTTAAAATATTTTTATGATGAATATAAGGGAAAAATAAAATTATGTGTATCAGGTTCAAGTGCTTTTTACATTGATAAAAAATTTAATGATTCGTTGGTTGGACGAAAAAAGTTGTTTTATGTGCGCACATTATCTTTTAAAGAATTCCTACGCTTTAAAAATGAGAATAAACTGATAGATAATGATTTTAAAAATCTGAGTATAACCGAAAAGGAAAAAATATCATTTTATTATCATGAGTATATGCTATATGGTGGATATCCAAAAGTTGTTTTGAGTGATTTTGATCAAAAAATAGATCTTTTAATGGATATAGCGTATTCATATGTAAAAAAAGATATATATGAAGCACATATAAAAAGTAATGAAGTTTTTTACAAGTTATGTAAAATATTAGCATCGCAAATTGGTGGATTGGTAAATACATCAGAGTTAGCAAATACTCTAGGTATTTCAAAGACAGCAATTGATAATTATATATATATATTACAAAAGTCATTTCATATATCCCTGGTAAGACCTTTTTATATGAATGTACGAAAAGAATTGACCAAAATGCCCAAGTGTTATTTTATGGATACTGGACTGAGAAATTTTTTTGTTTCTTCTTTTGAGTCTTTTAAAACAAGAAAGGATAAGGGACAGCTACTTGAAAATGCGTGTTTTCGACAACTGGTGGATAGTAACAATGAAGATAATATAAAGTTCTGGCGAACTATACAGGGTAATGAAGTTGATTTTATTGTTAATGAGAAAATAGCCTATGAAGTGAAGGTAGATGAAAATCAGTTTAGAAAGAGCAAATACTCTGTTTTTATGCAAATGTATAAATCCATACCAATAGCGATAGTTACTTTAGATAAAAAGGTAGAAATGGTTGAGGGTTGCCAGGTTTTTGATGTGTGGGAAATATAATTTTTTTATTTGAAAAAAAATGGTTTATTTAATTATTGAAAGTAACTTTAAACGAACACTATAATTTTGTTGCTTTGATTATTATTCAAATTATAGGAGAATAACAATGGAAATCCAGGTATTACAGAACATCTATGAATCAAATATTCAGAAGGCTGAGGAAATAAAAAAGTTACTCAGCCAAAAAAAAGTATATATGTTTGACATCATGAGTTCACCCGGTGCGGGGAAAACCACAATTACTGATAGAATAATCAATGACCTTATAAAAGACTACAATATAGCCCTCATTGAAGGCGATATCGAAACAACCAATGATGCTCAGCGTTTGGCAAAGTATAATATTCCCATTGTTCAGATAGAAACAAAGCTATTTGGCGGTGCCTGCCATTTAGAAAGCTCCTGGATATTGGGGTGCCTGGAAAAATTTGATCTTAATGCTGTTGATGTGGTCATTATTGAAAATGTTGGTAATCTGGTATGCCCAGCCGAGTTTGAATTGGGTGATGATGAACGAGTGGTGGTATTGAGTGTAACAGAAGGTGAAGACAAACCGGTTAAATACCCGTTAATGTTTAACTCTTCACATACGTTATTGATTAATAAAATAGACCTGTTGCCCTATCTGGATTTCAATATGGATGAATTACTGGCAAATGTTAAACGCACAAATCCAAAGATGGAAGTACATAAAGTAAGCGCAAAAACCGGTGAAGGAATAGAAGGATTTTTAAAAGCACTGCGCTCGCGGATAAAAAATAAGGTTGGCAGGTAACAGTATAATAACATAATAATGTACGGGACATCATTTCTACTTTCGGCAGCGCTTACGGATGCTTTACTTTGACATGATGTACTGTGCACGTGGAGTACCAATAGATGACTAAAACTCTATTATGGGTTGGTTTTAATGTTTTTGTCCTGCTTATGCTTCTTTTAGATTTAGGTGTCTTTAACAGGAAGGCTCATGAAATAAAAGTAAAAGAAGCGGTACTGTGGACAATATTCTGGATAGTGTTGTCTTTGATGTTTAATCTTGGCATATATTTTTATGCCGGATATCATAAAGCTTTGCTTTTTTTTACTGCCTACCTTGTTGAAAAATCATTAAGTATGGATAATATATTTGTATTCCTGATGCTTTTTACATATTTTAAAGTACATCCAATGTATCAGCATAAAGTACTTTTCTGGGGTGTACTGGGTGCACTCATTATGCGTGCCATTTTTATTTTTGCAGGCATAGCATTAATAGAAAAGTTTGACTGGATACTGTATATCTTTGGTGCGTTTTTAATCTATACTGGATACAAGATGATGAAAGAAAAGGATAAAGAAATTCATCCTGAAAAAAATCCAGTGTTAAAATTAGCACGTGCCATGCTGCCTGTTACCAGTGACTATCGTAATGGATATTTTTTTGTTAAAGAAAATGGGAAACGATTTGTAACACCGCTTTTTATTGTCTTGCTGGTCATTGAATCAACAGATGTATTGTTTGCGGTTGATTCAATTCCTGCTGTGCTGGCAATAAGCCATGATCCGTTTATTGTGTATACATCCAATGTCATGGCTATTCTGGGACTAAGGGCACTTTATTTTGCGCTGGCAGCAGTCATGCGTCTTTTTCGTTTTTTGCATTATGGGTTATCAGTTATTTTAATCTATGTAGGCTGCAAGATGATTGCTGCTCAGGTTGGGTATCACATCCCAACGGAAATTTCACTGGGGATAATTGCATTTGTATTGACAGCATCAATTGTAACATCAATCTATATTCCTGAACATAAATAAAAAAAAATAAAATATTGACAGAGGCATAACAAAAAGACAATACCAGTTTTCCTGTGGAGGTAGGGTTATGATAACCGTGGGTATTAATATTGGTTCAACCAGTGTTAAAGTTGTGGTGTGTAACAGTGGTGTTGTTGAAACAGTTAATATCATGCCCCATGAAGGTGATGTGCCGGGCACGCTTACAACAATTCTATCGCAATTAAACATTCCCAAAGATGCACGGGCGATAGTTACCGGGAATGAAGGAAGGTTTTTATTACATTTACCCCGTGTCATAGAATCTGTTTGCATTGAGGAAGCGCTGAAACATAGTGATTACAGGCCAGATGCAATAGTATCTATGGGAGGAGAGGACCTTGTAGTCTATACTGTTGATGAACATAAAAAAATTAAGAATAATTTTTCAGGGAACAAGTGTGCTGCGGGTACCGGTGAGTTCTTCAAGCAACAATTGGCACGCATGAACATGAAGCTTGCTGATATTCATTCCATCCCACATGAAAGCAAGGTATTGCGGTTATCAACGCGCTGTTCAGTATTTATGAAAAGTGACTGTACCCACAGGCTCAATAAAGGAGAGGCAACAAAAGGTGATATTATTCTTTCACTTTCCAATGTGATGGCAGTTAAAGTTGTAGATTTCTTAAAAAAAGCACGTATACACAATGGTACAGTGATTATAACTGGTGGCATTACCCGTAATCCATATATAGTACAGTTTATTAAAGAAAAATTGCCTGATATTGATTTTATCATACCAGATACTGCTGCATATTTTGAAGCCTATGGTGCAGCACTGCTGGCACAGCAGTATGGGGAACCTATTGGTGATACTCTATTTGAAAAACATACCATAAGCTTTCCTCGGTTTAACAGTTTAAAAACGGCACTTAATAATGTTACATATATTCCCTCAAAGCGTGGTGTTGCAAAACCTGGTGGAGAGTATATATTGGGTGTTGATGGTGGATCCACCACAACAAAAGCATGCCTTGTTGATATACACACTCATGAGATAGTAGCAGCACACTATGGACGAACCCATGGCGACCCCGTTAAGGCATTGAAGCAGTGTATAGAAGAAATTCAAAAGCAGTTAAAAGATCAGATAGGTGATAATCCCATCACCATTTCGCTTGCAGCAACTACCGGTTCATCACGTGAAATATTGGGAGTCTTTCTTGAAACGTCGGCAATCTACAATGAAATCATTGCACATTCTGTTGGTACTACCTACTTTAAGCCAGACATTGACACAATATTTGAGATAGGTGGTCAGGACGCAAAGTATGTATATTTGAAAAATGGTGTACCCATTGATTATGCCATGAATGAAGCCTGCTCGGCGGGTACCGGTTCGTTTTTGGAAGAATCAGCTCAGGGCGATCTGAATATTGCCCATGCATGGGAAATAGGCGATATAGCATTACAGGCAGAACAACCACTAAAATTTGGAGAACATTGTTCAGCCTTTATTAATTCTGATATACGCAAGGCTATTCAGCAGGGAGCAAGCAGGGAGGACATTACTGCAGGTCTTATTACATCAATAGTGGCTAACTATCTCAACCGTGTTGTGGGAAACAGGACTATTGGAAATTCCATTGTGTTGCAGGGAGGAGTAGCAAAAAACAAGGCAGTACCGCTTGCATTTGCCATGCTTCTTGGAAAACACATCACAGTGCCGCCTGACCCGGAACTCATGGGTTGTTTTGGTGTGGCGATAGTAGCTCTGAATAAGTTGCACGATGGCCTCTTACAGAAAAAATTCTATTCGCTTGATGCAATTCTTAATACAGACATTGTCTATGAGCGGGAGTTTACATGCAAGGCTTGCGATAACTATTGCCCCATACGGGTACTCAATGTCAATGGCAACAGGTACATGTTTGGCGGCAGATGCAATAAATATGCAAATATGCGGAAAAAACGCGTTATCCATGAAGAGGAGGTTGTTGATTTTATTGAAAAAAGAAATGAGCTATTGTTCCATGAATGCGCACCACAGGAAATGCCACACAATGCCTCTATAACGGTTGGTGTACCGCTGTGTTTTTCTGCATATACCTTATGGCCGCTGTATTCATGGTTTTTTAAAGAATTAGGGGTGGCGATAGTTACCTCTGATGCAATCTCAGAAGAGGGAAAAGCTAAGGTTGAAAGTGCCTATTGCTTCCCTGCTGAGATAGCTCACGGCGCTGTTAAAAATATTTTTGATAAACATGTTGATTATATCTTCCTGCCACACAGTAAAGAAATGAAGAGCTATCAGAATGATGCCCGTGCAACGTTTTGCCCCATTACTCAAGGGTTACCATATTATATTGAAAAGGCATTTGATGAAATTCCTAAAGAAAAAATACTTTCACCAGTTATTAGCTTTAAACTATCAGATACAATTACTGAAGATTCATTTGTAAATGTTGCTGTAAAACTTGGATTTTCATCTGAAGAAGGGAAAAGAGCATTCAGGCTTGCATTACAAAAGCAACATGAATATTTTGTAAAAGCCAGAAAATTGGGGGAAGAGGCGTTAGAGTTTGCACGGAAACTCAATAAACCTGCCATAGCATTACTGGGGCGACCATATAATGCATTCACAAAAGATGCAAACATGGGCATACCAAAAAAATATACCAGTATTGGATATACGGTTATTCCGTTTGATATTCTTCCCTTTGAAGATGAGGAAATATTTCCTAACATGTACTGGTTTTATGGTCAGCTGGATATGAAGGCAAGCGTCATGCTTGCAAAAGAAAATAATATTTATGTAACATTTATTTCAAACTTTTCATGTGCACCTGATTCATTCATGTTACACTATCTGAAATGGATTATGGGTTCAAAGCCATTTCTTATCCTGGAGCTTGACTCACATACGGCTGATGCCGGGATAGATACACGCATTGAAGCTTTCCTGGATATTATTGAAGGCTACAGACAAAAATGTATGGGTGAAGAAACCCAGCGCTATGATAATGGCCTGCGCTTTGTCATTGAAGATAATGAATTGTACGTACGCAATATAGTTACTAATAGTAAGATACCAGTTCGCAATAACAAAAAGGTTACATTACTTTTAGCAAGCATGGGGCGTTTAGGCGCAGAACTTTTAGCAGCGTCACTTCGTTCGGCTGGGATTAATGCTGAGGCAATGCCAGTGCCTGATGCTAAAACATTGCAACTGGCTCGACAATTTGTGTCAGGTAAGGAGTGCCTGCCTTCACATCTGGTACTGGGAAGTGCATTGCAGTACTTTGCTTCACCACGATATAAAAAAGATGAAATATATCTTTTATTTGTGCCAACAACACAGGGACCGTGCCGAACAGGGCAGTACTTTGTTTTTTATGAAAATCTTTTTAAGGACATGCGTTTTGATAATGTATGTGTAGTAACTTTGGATTCATCACATTCCTATACAGAACTGGGGCCACACTTCTCAAAGCATGCATGGTGGGGAGTTGTCATCAGTGATTATATGAAGGACATCGAAACGTCGCTCAGAGCATGTGCCAAGGATCCCGTAAGCGCAATGGCTCTGTATGACCAGTTGTGGCAGGAGTTAATCTCAGTAGCTGAAAAGGATGTGACCAGAGTTATCCCCGTGTTAAAGAAAATTGCGCAAACTATCAGCAATATCCCATTACAGAGAACTATCGCACAATGCCCTAAAGTACTGATTGTTGGCGAGATTTATGTCCGCAGGGATGATTTTGCTGTTGATGAACTTGTTAAGCACTTCAGTAAAAAGGGAATCATAGCAAAAGTTTCAGGAGTCAGCGAATGGATCTATTACTGTGATTTCATACGTGAGTATGAATATAAAAAGGCCATTAAACTGGCACCGTGGTATAAAAAGCTGTTTATCCCTGAGGTATGGTCGCTGTTGAGATTTTTTATTGAGCAGTGGTACAAACACCGTGTGGAGAAAAAAGTTAAACAGGCGTTACAACGTACACAGCTTATCCCGGATACCCCGCATGATATGCACCACATCATGGATATGTCACAAAAACATTTTGTGGATCTGGAACTGCAATCTGAGATTACTGTTTCAAGTGGTGTAGCAGCAACAGCAATGCAGGATGGCTATTCAGGCATTGTCAATATATCACCGTTTGCCTGTTTAATTGGTCGAGTTATTGAAGGTATTCTTACGCCGTGGGCTCGAATACAGGGCTATCCTGTTATGTCAGTTGAAATTGATGGCAATGCCCTGCCGCCAACCACGCTGAATAAACTTGAAATATTCATGTTAAACGTTATGCGATTTAAGGAAAAGCCAGAAATGAAGGAAGTCGTTGAACATCCTGCACAAACGGCAGTTGCAATTGACAGGAAAATAATTAAGGATTTATAATACACTAAGCTTTTTTGGTAAAAGCTATTGCCTCATCAACAGTGTGAAATACTGCAAAAAAATCAAACATTGCAGGTTGTTCAATCATTATTTTTTGCAGCAGATCATCCGTCATTACCAGTAATGCATAACCACGTGTCTTTTTCCAGAATTGCAGTGCTTTCATTAACACACCAATAATAGGATTGGAAACCTCCTGCACCGATAACACATCCAGAATAAAATGCTGATGGTCAGGATGGTTTTGTATATCTTGCTTGACAAATTCTAAGATTTGATTAGCCTCTTCTTTGGTGATTGCAGGCTTTTTGATCTTCCCAATGAGAATAGCATTATCTTTTAAAAATTCAGAAGAAAAAAGATCATTTAATGTACTCATAGTTTACCCTTATGTATAAATATTTATGTCATGATACAAAGCCAATAAATGATATGTCAATGAAAAAAAGTTTTACTATATTGGTTAACAGTGTAGTGATTATGCTTTATACTGGAGAATGTGGAGCAATCGTTTGAAAACATTCATACATTATTGTATTAAGATTCTTTCATATAGTGTTATAGCACTATGTAGCCTTGTTGTTTTTGTAATGCTGATTCTTTTTATTGCCAATCTTGTGTTAACCACTGATAGGGTATCAAAAATTATTACAGATGAAGTTGAGTCCAATCTCAATGCAAAAGTTTCATGTCATGTAACACATTTTTCATTGTTCAATGGCTTTGAAATAAAAAATTTTATACTTACAGGTAGTGATAGTTCAAAACCTGTAGTAACCTTTGATACATTTCGGTTGCGTTATAGTTTTTTCCCATTGTTAATAGGTAAAATCAAAATATATGAAGTTGGATTGTATAACCCCTCTGTATATCTTGAAGAGCAGAAAGGGATATGGAACATTCAAAAATTGAGTAAACCTTCTGAAAAAAAAGAAAAGGAAGATAAGGAAGAAGCTAAGGAGGAAAAGGAAAAAAAGGATGAGATTACATTGCCTATTCCAGTAGAAGTGCTATTTGGATTAGTACTGGAAAATCTCTCGGTAACCATTGACAGTAGCACATATACTGCAGCGCTAAAAAATTTTTCAGGCTCTATACAACTGCATATCCCCCCGGCGCGTCGCATCCCATTAAATATACTGGCATTAGCATTATTTGACAAATTAAAGATTACTGTTAATCCAGAAGAAACGTTATCCCTTTCGTTTGTTTCCAGGGATATTACTGCCGGCCCACCATTGCTGTTTACATTTAATCTGGTATATCATCCCGAAGGGAATCAGTTATTCAGTAGCTTTAAGTGTGGTACATATAATACGCCTGTCAGATTTGCACGAAAACATGTAGCTCCACTCAATGCAAAGATTGAATATGATATAGCATACAATTCATCTGATGATGCTGTTAACTGTAAAATATTGCGGATTGTATTTGGTAAATCAACCTGGATTACATTTGCAGGTACTATCGAACATGTAAACAGTAAACCAGAGATACAGTTTGCTATGCTTGACAGCAATATCAGGCTTAACGAAATTTATGAGTATACCAATGTTCTTCTTGGGCCAAAACCGTACTTTAACGGTTCAATTTCAATTTTTCCTCTTACAATACAGGGGAATATACATGCATTAACTGTGAAAGGTGCAATTCGCGGGCAAAAGGTTGCATTTGCTACCGATGGGTTTGCTGTTACTATCCCCTCAGTTGAGATACCATATACGGTTGTGCTGCAAAATTCTGTCATTGATGCATCCATCAATATTGGGCTTCCACATTTTATTTATACACTTGATGAAAACAGGTCGCGTGATAATGGTATCAGCTTACAGTGCAACGTAGTATATAATCTTAATACCAGTATGCTGGATCTCCAAAGAATAGTTCTGATACACAGGGCTCCTGAGATAGCAGCGGAGACTATGAGGGTTGAGGTTTCCGGTTCAGTGATTTTGGGTGATATTGTGGCAGCACGTATAAATATGTCAACAGTACGGTTTGATCTTCCATCAATGGCGTATACCATGCCCGCACCGTTGAAACAGTCGCTGACATCAAGCCCCATAACAAAACCTGTGACAGTAAGACTTAAAGCAGATGTAAGTACTTCTGCACAAACAAATAGTATCAATCTTAGAGCTCTTGGTGTAATTCCGGATTATTCTATTGATGATTTGACTATTTCAGCATCAGTTACACAGAAGCCACAAAAAGGGAAGATTGACATAGCATACTGTGATATAGCAAGCACAAAGCATCAAGCCAGTATATATATGAAAGGATCAGTGATTACCAAAGAAGATGTGTATCTTGATGTTGATGCAGGAGTACATGTAGCTCCACGGGCACCGATTTCTTTTGGCAACTATACAGTAAGTGGCGTTATGAAGATAGTATTAAGTCTTCAGGGGACTATGCAATCATTGGTTGCTAAAGGGAGTTTGCAATCGCAACAGTTAATACTCAGTAATGGTGCTGGTAAACTTTTTGTTGGCCCAGTTGATATGGATATACCAATAGCATATACAATGGGGCAAAGTTTTAAGATGCCTTTTGATTCGGCTGATGTTATGAATATTCAGCTGTTTAAGCAAAAGGCAAATTTTTCCATTGGTAAAATTATGGCACCACATCCATCGCGAAATATTGCTTTTGAATATGTTAAGAATATGCATGGGCATATTGGGTTCAAACGTAATATAATGGAAATTAAAAATTTGCAGGCTGAAGTTTTACGTGGGACGGTTACTCTTAAGGAATTAAATTTTAATCTGGCTGATCTTAATCCGCAACACATGGAATTCCGGGTGGCGCTCAATGCAAATGATATTGATATTGGAAAGCTGGATAAACCTGAATCAGTGAGGATTAATAAAGATGCACTGTTATCACTTAATGCGCAGGTTGTGGGCAAAAACCTCAACATTGCACAGGATTTTGATATATCTGGTTCCATTAACATATATAAGGTTGGAGAGGATTTTGCAAACAGGCTTTTTAAGGGAATAAATGAAGAACGGGGAAAGTCAAAATTAGGGATGGGACAGTTTGCAGTGGATAATTCACTCATTATTACCGGTTTTGATTTTTATGTGGATAAAGGTCTGGTCTACCCAACAGTTTTTTTCAAAAAGAAGATGCTGGGAATTTTTGTTACTGTTAATAATGAACAGGTGCGCTATGAGCGTATACCGGTTGTGGAATTTTTTAACAGGGTAAGGGAGGAAACATTATGAAACATATAGTGGCGATAGCTCTTGCTATCGTTGCCGGTATAGTATATTCACAGGCACGATGTAGTTCTTCAAGTTGCCTGAAAGGAGTACCAAGCTGTATTGAAATACAACCCCCTGCAATACATATTACTGGCGAGAAGACAGCGCTGGAGCGACAGCTTATAGGCGAATATAGAGAAATTGAAAAAGATGCATGGGTTACATCTACCGTTATGGTGCCATCAAAAGGGGAGCGCCGCGCAATGGTTGCTGTAGATGAAACTATGCTGCAGGCAATTAAGTTGCGGGAACTCAATGAGGATAAAATACGAAAATATAAAGATATGGGAATCATAGGTGAAAATAATAATGGGTTTGTGGGAATAGTAGATGAAAAGAAATTACAGTCCATGAAAGAAAGCACAGTAATACGTACACTGGTTAATGATGAGAACAATGCACGACAGATTATCTTTATAAAAAGTTCAGATTCAAAAGATGCCAGAGACCCTAAAGCTATTCAGTTTGGCTATGATTTTGCTAAGGAGCAGCATGCAAAAGCAAAAAAGAGTGACTGGATACAGAAAGAAGATGGTCGCTGGGTGAAAAAATGAAACGTATAGCTTGTGCACTTTTTGGATTACTTATTACAGGGTGTGCATCAACAGCATACCGCGATATACCGTTTGATTATTCACAGGTTTTGACCAAAGAATTTCGTTTTGGCACAGGCCGCTCAATTCCACTTACCTTTGAGAGATCAGTAAATGTGAGTGGAAGTATAACATCTGATGGTAAATATTTTATCTATGCTTCTAATAAAGAACGAAATAATTTTGACATCTATTTGCGAGCACTGAATGACATCAAAACTGTACGTTTGACAATCCATCCTGCCAGAGATTTTGCACCTGATGTGTCGCCCGATGGCAAGTGGTGTGTATTTGTTTCCACGCGCGATGATCCTGAAGGTGATATCTTTATCATGAAGATTGATCCTGAAAAGATTGTCACGCAGGGTGACCAGGAAGTACCATCAAACAATATCACTGCAATACGGGATCCCCTTTCAGGAGCTATCACACCAGTGCGTGATGCTTCTCCCTGTTTTTCGCCTGATGGTAAATTAATTGCATTTTCTTCTACACGTGATGGTGAAGAATCCATTTACATTATGGAAAGGGATGGGACTGCCATTCGCAAAATTACTGAGGGGATGCAACCACGGTTTTCCAGCGACGGCAAAGAGCTCATCTTTGTAAAAAAAACTAATACTGGAAGCGTAGTATTTACTATTAATATTGATACTGGCACGGTGACACAAATAACCAGTGGCAAGTACCTTGATCTATCGCCCTGCTTTGGGAAAACCAGTAATGACATATATTTTATGCGTATTCAGTATGATACCAATGGTGATAGCATACTGGATTCTAATGATAAAGGCATGCTATTTGCCTATGATGTACAAAACAAAGAGGAGTATCCCCTGACGTTGATTGAAGAGCCTTCAGCCACACCACGCTGGGTGCCGTATGCTGATGGTATAATTGTGTACAGCATTGTTGAAGGCCAGTACATTAATATTGCAATGATTCCGCATACAGGCATTATCCCAAAACAGAAGAATGCTTTGAGGCAGTATGAACTGGCACTGAAGTATAAAGAAGATTTTGACGACATTGACCGTTATCAGCGCTGCCTGTTTGCCACATATTATTTTTTTAATGAATCCAGTGATGTTGATTCTCAGATTATTATTGCCAGAGCACTGTATGAATTATCGCACGTCCAACAGTATTCATTTGTTATTACACTATTATCTGATCTGGGTAAACGAAGTAAACCTGCACAAATTTATATGCACTATCGTACCGTGAAAGATAGAGAAAAGCTACCATATCTTGAGCAGGTTGTTAAGGAACTATCGACGCAAAACGAAGAAAAAATTGCACCATTTTTTATGGAAGAGCTTGCTGACCAGTATGCTGGCTTACAGATGCAAGCAAAAGCCAAAGTATTATATAATGAGATTATTGCACGATATCAAAATTATACTCGGTTAATGTATGTACGGTATAAAGCAGGGGAGCAGCTGTATAAGGAATTCAGTATTCCACAAGAATGGATCACTGTGCTTCAGTCTTCTTATACATACCTTAAAAATGCAATTACACTTTCAATAATTGAACAAACAAAAAAAATCCCATCTAAAGTGCGGTATGAACATGCGCTAAAATCAGCTGAAACGTACAACGTGCCTGTCATTAAAGCAATTATGAACTATGTGGCGGCAACAGCCCTTATGGAACTTTCACAGAATGATGATGCAATAGCATTACTGAAACAGGGCCTGGAGTACACAAAAAAGCTGGATGTGGCGTACTTTTTGATTAATGTGACATTAGGAAAACTATATTATGAAAAACAAAGTGATGAGTGGGTTGTGTACTATGAAGCTGCTGTCAACAATTACCAGGCGCAGTGGAAGCAGGATATACGACCTATTATTGAACAGATGGCAGAATATTTTGAAAGTACAGGGCAAAGGCTCAGCGCTGAAGGAAACTTCAAAGAGGCAGCGGCAGTGTATAAACGCTCAATAACCATGAATACATTGCTGCATCTTAAACGCCGTTATAAAGATATATATAGTGCAAACGCACCAGGTGCTCACACGGGATATATTAATGCAATGCTGGCAATGTCACAAGCTACTGCCGAGCATTCTATTGAAAAAGAATACTTGGAACGGTTGCCTATTGCACGGATGGATTTTGATAAGGCACATATATATGGGTTAGGATATATATATGTAAAACAGGCTAAAGCGCTGGCTCCTTCACCTGATGCTATGGATGGTAGGTCTTCACAGGAATTTGAAACGATTCTGCAATTGTTCACCAACGCTCTGCGACACATTGACTGGTCTCTGTTTATTGATGATACGTTTGTTGATGCATATTTGCTCAAAGGATGGATATATCAGTACGTTGATGAATTGCGTGTCCGTTTCCCTTCAAAAAAGCGTTTAATTGATTCATATTTTCCTGAGTATTTATGGGAAAAGTCCATTCCCCTGTATGAAAAGGCACTGGCAGCCAACAGCGAAAACCTGTTCCCCCAGAAAGAGGCAGATATTCATTGCAATATTGGAAATATCTATTTTCTTTTAAAAAATTTTAATTTAGCTTCCCGCCACTATGCTGAGGCAATTAAATATACAAAGACTTTTTCAACATTGAAAGAAGAAGCTCTTTTTTACTATCACTATGGCTATTGTTTATGGCAGCAGGGGAATTACAGTGGGGCGTATGTGTCAATGCAGAAGGCGTTTACTATTTATACGGCGATAGCTCAACAGAATAAGTCTGCAATTGCGGATAAGCTCTTGGTGCTCTACAAGTATTTTGCTCTCTTTGAACGGATGCAGGGTAATTATGAAAAAGCCATTGAGTGGTATAAGAAAACATTAGAACATTGTGCACAATTTCAATGTGGGGATAGCTCATCACGTCTTTATATAGACATAGCTGAATGTTATCGCAGATTGGAACAGGATTCTGAAGCGCTTGTATATCTGGAACTTGCTGAACGGTCATTGCCGCAGGAAAAGTCAGTGCAGTATAAAATTGGCTGGAAATTTGCTGGATTTGGCCCCGTATACTTCTATGACCTTGGACAGGATACCGTTGTTATTGGGGAGGGGAAAATTGTTTCCCATCTTTCAGGTTTTGAGATGGAAATACTTATCCAGAATATGCGTGCAGATATCTATGCAAAAAGCGGCAGGTTTGGTGATGCTGCAACCAAATATCTGGATTTAGTAGCAATAACAAAAAAGCAAAAGACTACATTAATAGCTGATGCGCATATTACCGCTTTGTATAATGCGGCATATTGTTATACCCGTATGGGGGATGTACAGAAGGCACTGGAATTATATGGCACTGCTCTATCAATTGCTCAGGATTCAAATATCCCCATTGATAAAATATATCAAACCATGGTTCAATGGGCTTACTGTTACACTGCCAGCCACGAACAAAAAGCAAAACAAGTGGAAAGCCTTGATAAGGCAATACGGACAACAGAGCAGTACAAAAAAAATATGTATGATAAAGTATATAATTCCCTTCTTGATGATTATACCAAAAAGATGAAAGCACAAAAGAAAAAACCAGTTGATGAAGATATTGCAGCTTTGAAACAGCAGGCAGCTAAACAGGTTGAGGCATACAGCATTAAATTTAGTGCATTGACTGCACTACTGTACATGCACAAAGCTTCTCTTCTAGAACAGGATATAACATCTGATAAAAGTACTGACTATTATGTTAAAGCAAATGAAATTATTGGCTATTATTCAGATGCTGAAAGGTTGTTTTCTAAGGCAATCAATTACTTTGGAAACGATGCTTCTCATCAGGAGTTTGTTATTAAATTGCTCATTAATAGAGGAATATGCCGAATACATTCTGGGCAGTTCAGGGATGGATATGATGACATCATTAGTGCTCGATTTAAAGCTAATAAAATTCAATCAAAAGAACTGGTGTGGATTGCTGAAGCAACGCTGTGGGATTTAGCAAACACATATAGTGAAGTAAAGCAGCTCATAGATAATCCTGATAGGCTTATTGATGGGGTATTATCACGGGTGGAATTGCTGCCGCCTCTGTATACAATGAAGAAAGAGTTTATTCAGAAACTCTATGATACATATGCTGATGAACTTATACAGAAAAAGAAATACAAAGAAGCTTATGCCATTCAGCAGCGCAGGCAAATAATCACTCTAGCATTCAGTGGACTATCAATACCAAAATTCTATAAAAAAAGCGATAATACCATCTATAGCAAATTTTTGCGTACATGTTTCACTATACAGGACCTTGAACAAAAATTAACCAGTGCGATAGTGAATGAAGAAGAGCCAGATGTTATTGAAAAACTAACATCTACTATTTCATATCATTATAAAAATCTTACTGGTTACAGGTCGGCCGCTTCAAGATTTCTATTACCCTATCTTGGAGTTTATACCCCAAAAGCTTCAGAATATACCATAATTCATTTCTACACATTTGATAATAAACTCTATGGATGGATAGTAAATAAAAATACTATTGATTGGTTATTAATTTCTGATTCACTGAAGCCTGAAAGATTGACTGAAGATCTTAATACATTTATACAGACGTTACATGGGAAAGTCTATGTTGTGCTCAACAATACATTCATTGCACTGCATAAATATATAAACAATACAGTGTTATATACAATGGGGTGTGTGCCGTTTGCTTCACGAGTGGATGGTATTGAACGCCTGGTCTGGTTGCCAGCAGACGTAGTTACTACAGATACAAAGCTTTCCAGTAATATACATACCACTGCTAATATTAACAATTCAGAGTATATAGTTGATACTGACAATCCAGATATTACTATAACACCGCCTTACTGCTTTGCTAACAAATTGGAATGCTCTGCTGTTTTTAAATCTATAAACAACATGAAAACTGATGAACTCATGCTTTTAGCCGATGCAAGCTTTTATTCTCACATTGCATCTGTTATTCTGTATTCTGGAGACAACGTTGAGACTTTGCTTACAGCAGTGATAAATAATGATATAAAACTTATTAATTCTCTGAAAACAAAAACGGTGGTGCTTGGAAAAATTCCAGACACAATAAAAGCTAGGGAACAAAATGCACAGATAATTGTTCAGGAAAAACATACTGAGTATGCCAAAGCTTTAGAACGTGGCGATTATGATTCGGCCTTGTCTGCTTTAGAGCGCTGGAAAAGGGCAGGATTACAACAACAAGAATATTATGACAAAAAAATACTTGTTCTGGTTTACCATAATAACATAGATGAAGCACTCAAAGTTATGCAGTCTCACAGTAGTGCTTTTACCAGTTCATTTTCTGTTTATACATATTTGTTAAAGGGTGATGTTACAAGCGCGGAAAAGCAACTGAACAATCCTCATCTGGCAGGTACATTTGATTATACCGTTTATGAGTCTATCATTAAAGGCTATAAACATAAAGAAAAGCTTACTGTTATTAACAACGTATCAAAAAGTACTGCTTCAATTTTGCCTGCTAACCAATTGTTGTTGCTGTATGCCGAGGAGGCTTTTTTGCTGGGAGAAAAGGAAAAGGCCAAACATATAATGGAATTGTATCAGGCGGACTATATTCCTTCTCAACGGGAGTTGCTGGTTGCATACAATTTGGGTTATTCAATAGCTTCGCATAGTAATACAGTTGCATACAGGATGCTAAAAGCTATTACTGGTAACAGTAATAGCAGCAATTTTATAAATACCATAAACGAATATAATAACCTGTTGCTTTTTGGAATACTGGAAATTGTCAAAAATAGACCACTAATGCCCGATGAAGAATGGCAACGTATCATGCTGATTGCTGAAAAGGGCAAACACATGGGGATTGATGTACAATTTACAACTGCAAAAATAGCTGAAACATTGCAGGGTATCATTCCAGCAAGAGTAATTCAGTACATTAAAACAGTTGCTGTAGACAAGGGAAAGATTGTATCACCTATAGTAAACCTGTATGCAATCAATGCCTATCAAAAAACAGATAATTTTAATGATGCATATACTGCATGCAAAACCTTAAAGCAATTGCCATATACACTGGAGCAGTTATGGTACACCTATTATATCTATTCAGCAATAATGTTAGGGAAAACTGATGATGCACAGGAGCTTTTAAACAATAGTCTAATAGCTACCTGGGATCTTGTTATGTATAATGTTTTCAATGTTTGCATCAAACTGCAAAAGGTTGTGGCATTAAAAACCACTGATAGCAATATGTTGCAAACTATCGCCCAAAACATTGATGTGTTGATTACCAGCCTGCATGATGAATCAATACGATGGTATTATTCTGAGTATAAATACTTATTGGATAAACTTATTAATTATGCAATATCGTATGCAATGAGCAGGGGAAATCAGCGGGATGCTCTGAAGTATGCTGAATTACATAAGATGATAGAAGGAATTGCATTGTTTGATGAAAACAGCAGCTATAAAAGTATGTATAATGATCTTATTGGAAATAAATTTCCAATTATGGAAATACAGAAAAGTATTCCTCGCAAGACAGCTGTATTATACACAACAAAGAATGAAAATGATATATTTGCCTGGGTTATAACAAGAACCTATATACAGCCAGTACGCCTGCAGAATTCTTTTAAACAATTATATGATATTATACATGACTATTACAATGATGTTGGATTGCTTCAACAGGCATTTGATAAGGAAGCAGCAATTAATACTATAATGCAACCTGTAATAAAAGAGCTCAGTGGTTATACTACCATAATAATCATTCCTGATGCATATACTGAATCTATACCGTATGAAAATATTCAGTATAATAAAGGTGATACAGCAATAGTTTTTATGCCATCTCTGATGGCTGCTATGGACAAAACATCGTCCATTCCCCCCATAGCATATATTAATGTGAACAATACAAAAAAGGATCTTATTGTATCAGCTCTAAAACAATCTGACTTTGCATATACATCTGATGCAACAGTAAAAAGTATCATAATCACCGATAGACAAATCAGTTATAATAATGTTAAAAAAGGGTTGATGATTAATGGTGATGTGATACAATCGGGAAATGTGTTCATTAATTTAGCTAACACATCGCAGGTGTCGTACTATTATTGTTTGTTTATGATACAGAAAGAAATGGGAATTAGTGTACTGGTGAATAGTGCTGTTTCAGATGTTAATAGTATTATCTTCATCCGTGAATTCTGTAACACAATTAAAACTGATAGTGCTTTAAATGCTTATATATCAGCATATCAATATTTGAAGAAAGACAGACGTTTTAAAAATCCTGCCTACTGGTTGGGAATTCGTTTGTATAGCCGCACAATAAAAGGTATATATGATGGTGTCAATAAATGAAAGGACAGGACATGCCAACAGCGGTAATTATCGATGATGATGAGATGGTTAATGAAGTCTTAAAATTTATACTTGAAAATGATTATAACGTATATAATTATTACACAGCAGAGGATGCGCTGAAAAGTGATGTAATTGCATCTGCCGATATTATTATAACAGATGTGAACCTGCCAGGCATTAATGGGCTGGAATTTATTCATAAAGTGCATGAAATAGATGAAAATGTCCCCATCATCGTTATCACTGCATATAATGATATTGAAGTTGCAATATCAGCATTAAAAGCGGGAGCTTTTGATTTTATTTTAAAGCCATTCAAAAATGATCAGATAACGCTTGCAGTACAAAGGGCGTACGAACGCCATAAACTTGTAAAAGAAAATATAAAATTAGTAGAAGAACTTAAATTAAAGAACCAGGAATTGGAAAAGCTTTATGCACAGTTACAGGCACGTTCCATTCAGATTGAGAATGAGCTTGATATTGCCAGTAACCTTCAGCAGTGTCTTTTCCCTGTTGTCTTCCCAGAAATTAAAGGATTTTCTTTTTATCTTAAATTTAAGCCTGTTGAAAAAATAAGTGGTGATTTTTTTGATTTTATAATTCATGACGAAAAGCATTTCTCATTCATATTTGCTGATGTTTCTGGCCATGGGGTGCCAGCTGCTCTTTATTCAGCAATCGTAAAAACTGCTATAACAACGTTTGTAGATATATCAAAGTCACCTTCTGATATATTAAAAGAGATGAATCAGTTCTTAATACAGACGCAAAAGATGATGAGCTACAATTATGCAACTATATTCTTTGCACATTTTGATTTGGCTAAATCCTGTATCGAATATGTAAATGCTGGGCTGCCTTCACCAATAGTGATGCATCCGGATGGACACATAATCAGGATGGAAACAACTGGTCCCTTTGTTGGCATATTTGATACTTCGTTGTATACAACTAAAAAAATTGAATTGCTTCCTGGTGATAAATTGCTTTTCTTTTCTGATGGTGCCTTTGAATGTCCGGACAGAGTTGATCGAATCCTGGGAGAAAAACGTTTTCAAGAATTAATTGATGAGCATAGAGATCTTGAAATACCAGAACTGATAGAATTTCTATTTGATAAAATTCAGGATTTTTGTGGAGTAGATCGTTTTGTAGATGATGTAACCATGTTAGGAATGAAATTCAGTACACATTGATAAATTATTGCACTTTTGTGAATTAATTATAGTACTTATATAGCATAAAGATCACACTGATTTACTAATCATGTAAATAAAATGTAGCTAATGAAATGGAGGATGGCATGAGAAAATTCATGTTTATATATTGGGTGCTTATTGTGACTGTATTGTTATTTGCACCTTATGTATATGCATTAGAGATTAGCTTTGTGGTTGGTGATGTCATTGTTGAACGTGATGGAAAGGAAAATCTTGCTGTTGTTGGAATGAAACTGTCACAGGGAGATGTCGTTGTTACAAAGAATGCAAGTATTGCAGAATTGCTGTATTCAGATAAAAGTACGCTCCGTATTTTTGAAAATACAAAGATTAAGGTTGCAGCAATACAGGACAATCAGGAGAATGTATCTGTCATTAATGGAGTTATCAAGGCAAAGATTTCAAAATTACAGAAGGGCGAGTCTAAAAAAGTGTATACTCCAACGACTGTTTGTGCAATCAGAGGAACAGAGTTCTTTGTGGCTGTTAGTGATAGTTCAAATTCACGGGTAAATATGGAAGAAGGATCGCTGGCACTGGCCAATCCTTATGGAGAAATAAGTGTAAATAACGATGAGCAGGCTACTGTTGAAGTAGCAAAAAAGCCGTTGCTGGATGATAACCCTAAAAATCCTGAATTGTGGAAAAACACAGCAGATAAAGATTTTGTCCTGGAGCCGCAAAAATATGCAGAAAGCTATAATGAATATTTGTCTACGTTAGAACAAAGGAGTTCAATGCAATCAGCTGAGATAGAAAAATATAAACAATCATCGGCTAAGAAGAAGGATTCTAAAAAAATAGAGAAAGATATGGATGAACTGGAAAATAAAGTGGCTGTTATAGCGGATGACTTTTTTTTAGGCGATTGTGCAAATGCTGCAGTGGATAATGTTTTGCAAATGTATAAAGAAAAGAAACAGGAAATATTCGATAGTTTTAATAAAGTAAAGGAACAGGCAGATAGAGTTGTTCAGCAACAAAAAGCTAATTATGAGGCAATAATGGCAATTAAAGAAGCTTATAGAAAAAACTATGAAGAAATCAAGGGAAAGCATAAGGAGAGCATTGAAAAAATTAAAGAAGAAATAAATAAAGTACATGACCAGTAAGTTAGCGTTACGATAATAAAAAGTTTTTACCGGATTGGACGCCCTGTTCAAATCCTTCCAGAATTTTTTTTGGGTCACGAGTTAATCTATCTACAGTAAAATCATCCGGAGGATAGATAATATCTATGTTTTTGTGTTTATGTTCCAGTTCATCAAGAATAGAATTGTACATGAGGTACCTGTTTTCCAGTGCCTGAATAAGATAGCGATATTTTGAATCCTTAAAGTAATTTTCAATAAGATATCTGATCCAGAATGATTCTTCTTTTTTTCTATACCCTTTTTTTCTGGTTACAACAACAAGTATATCTTCTTCCTTGTAACCAAGGTTTAAAGCTTTTTTATACGGTATGGGATCAAGCAATCCTCCATCACATAGTTTGCGGTTGTTATATTCTACAAATCCACGATATAATACGGGTATTGCAGCAGATGCCTTTAATGATGTTATAATATCATCTTTCCGTGAATGAAGATATACTGTAGATGGAGGATTATTATCGCTGTACTCAGTGGCGGTTATCAATACTGGGATAGAGTGTTTCAGATATTGAATATTCAATGTTTCTTTACCTTCAATGACAGTTGAAACCATCCAATCTAAATTTAATATATGCTTTGTTGGCCGGAGTATATTTGATATTTTTATAAAACTTTCACTTAACAGGACTCCAAAAAAAGCATCGCGTGCTAAATAAATTTGGTGTGCGGAGTATGCAACACCTGTTAAAGCACCTGCTGATGAGCCAATAATTAATGTAAAAGGAAAATAATCTCTGTCAGTGAAAGCCTGTAAAACTCCTGTTAAAAAAACTCCACGCATACCTCCACCTTCCAGTATAAGCACCTTCTTTTTAGGGAATGATTTCTTTTGACTTTGTTTTTTTATATATCTAATAATCGGAGAAACTATGAGCATATAGGTTAACTCCTGCTACACAAGGATTTAGAATCATATATCATTTTGTGAACGTCTATTGGAGTTTGAAAATTTTATTCTTAGCTTGATTCAAAATGTTACTTATTACCGTATTTTTAAAAGATTTAGGAGTTACAGCATCAACAGACAACTTATTGTAAAAAATACATTATTTATAATACATGTAATGTATCAAAAGTCAATAGGAAAAATAATAGTATTGACAGTGTGTTTTTTACATTATACATTTAAACAGTCTATGCTAATATGTTAATCCTTAATCATTGATTAGTAATGAATTGTAAACCTCTTATGCTTGGAGGGTAGCATGGAAGCAATTGTAGTACAGCATGGTGAAGCTGTAGATGCATCGGTGAACCCTGAAAGACCATTATCAAAAAAGGGTCAGGAGCAATTTGTCAGATTAGCTCAATTTCTAAAAATCATCAACTGGAAACCTGAAATTATTATTCATAGTGGCATATTAAGGGCCTTTGAAAGTGCGGCGATAGTTGCTGAAACATTTAATTGCGAAGTCGCAGTAAACAAATCTATAAACCCTAAGGATAATCCCGATGTCATTATACAGTATTTATTGCTCGAAAAAAGAAATATTATTGTAGTAACGCATAAACCATTTATTGATATACTGGTTGCAAAAGTGTTATCAACTAATCAAACCGGTCTAATAACTGTAACAAATGCCTCCCCCATTTTTTTATCAAGTGATGGGGATATGCTATATTGCAAGGCATATATTCCTGAAATGATGATAGATGCCATTATTCGTTCTTTTTCAAACCGGCAATCATAAGAATGATAATACCTATTATGGACCATACAAAGGTACGCAATCTCCGTACAATACCAATAGTTAGCCCTAATGAAGGGTCATAACCTAACAGTTTAAGAGCCAATGAATACGAGCCTTCACTGGTACCCAAATTTGCGGGCATGAAAAACATGACAGATGTTAAAAAAAGCCCAAACACATACAGAAACAGTGCATGGTAGATATTAAAAGTTATATTAAGGAAATATACAATTAGATATATCTCTAATGTGCAGGAAATTGTCACTGCGAAATAATGAAGCAGTATGGATATGATGAACTTATGTATGTTCGATTTGCTGCTGAAAATATATTTAATTTCTTCATCCAGCTCTTCAATTTTTTTCCGCCTTCCATCTGTGATTATTTTACTACTGAGTCGAGAAGGTATCATTGAGATAATGAAATCCAGTAAACCTTCGCGCTGTTTTTGAATAATTAAAGCAATAATCACCAGTGTTAGAAGAAAAAATCCTACAGCAATTACTGTAATGTATACTGGCAAATTGAGTATGAATAAGCTTAATGTAATTCCTGTTAAAAACATTAATGCATTTGCCAGTGAATGTGCTGTTCTATCCAGCACTACCGAGGCCAATCCAATCTGTAACGGGATGTGGTCTTTCATATACATTGCTTTTAATGGTTCCCCGGCTATTGAGCCAAAAGCATTGATAGAAGATGTTGAATCGCCACCAATACGGGCAAGTATAAGCAATATAAAGGTTTTCAAGGTAACAGGATGGTTAATTAAAACTTTCCAGCCCAGGGTAAGAAAAATATGGCTGAAGATAAATATGCTGACGATGATCCAGAATCCCCATCCAACAGATAAGATTTGTGCTATTGTTTTTTGAAGACCAAAAGTTTTAAAAAGAAAAACAAGTATTAGTATTCCAATAAATAAAAAAATGTAACGAGCTTTTTTCATGTGGTATCCAGAAAAATTAGAATTGAATGGCTAGAACAGTAAAATCATCCACAAATTCTTTGTCAACATCCTGAGTAACAAGATTATCCTGGAGTCTTTGAATAAGAAAATCGGGTCCTTTTTTTATGGATTGAAGCGCGATTTCAATGAGTTTTTTTTCGCCTGCATCCATGTTCCCGATGCCCAATAGATCAAGAACCCCATCTGTAAAAAGGACAACAAGGTCGCCATCCTCAAAAAACAAGGCCTTTTCTTCATATTTTGCATTGTTGGTTATACCAAGTGCTACTCCTTTAGCATTCAGACGAATTGTCTCCAGTGTTTTTGAACGTATTAACAATTGATTATTATGTCCTGCGCTGCCATAGGTTAAGAGTTTATTATGTGAATCAATGAGCATGTAAAAAACTGTTACAAACATACCATATTCAGAATCTTCATAAATATATTTATTGGCATGGGTAAGCAGTTGGCCGGGCTGGTTGTTTATACGGGATTCTGCTCGCAATACGTTCCGTGCTGTACCCATAAATAGTGCTGCAGGTATGCCTTTGCCAGATATATCAGCAATAAGTAATCCAAATTTTTCATTATCAAACTGAAAAAGGTCGTAAAAATCCCCTCCAACCTCTTTTGCTGATTTATTAAACGCTGCTAAGTGGTGATTGTTGATTGATTGGGGAATTTTTGGAAGTATTCTTTTCTGGATTTCTGCAGCAATATCAATTTCCTGAGCAAGCCTTCGCTGCTCTTCAGTTTGTTGTAAATACAGTGAATTCTGATAGGCTTCTACAATCTGATTGGCTATGGTGGTTGCAACTCTCAGGTCATAGGCATCAAAACTGGTTTTGTCTAATTTGTCTGCTAAGTTTAAAACGCCAATAACAGTATTTTTGTATCGTAAGGGTATGGAGATAAATGAGGGGGTAATATATTCATGAATTTTTGCAAAAGAAGCAAGCGATGGGTCTGCTATAATATTATTGACCAGTAAAGGGTCCCCACTTGTAAAAACATGATAGGCAATAGGTGCCTGATTTTTACTTAATGGGGAATTGATAGATTCAGGAAGATTATATGAAGATGCAATCGAAAATTTGTCTGTTGAGGTGTTATATAACAGTATGGATGCTCGTTTAACGCCCACTGATGAGGCAAGGGGCTGAATTATCTTTGAAAATATATTCTCTGAAGGGGCAGAATGAGCAATGGCCTGGGATATCTCATACATTATTTCAAGTTCCTTAAGGCGGGTTGTTAAATCCTGATAGAGCTGGCGGTGTGTAATTGCAATAGCTGCTGAATCAGCAATATACATCAAAACTTTAAGGTCATCCTGAGTAAATGAATCCCTCCCAATTGTGTTTACTGCCTCAATAACACCAACTAACCTGTCAACAAGCACCATCGGAGCGCAGATAATATTTCGAGTATGAAAATGAGCCTTGTTATCAATTTCTTTATAAAACCTTTCATCATTTTGAGGGTCATTAACAATCACTGGGGTGTTGGTAAGGGCAACATGACCGGCAATACCTTTTCCCTTAGGGACTATCTCCCCTTTGATAAGAGAGTCACTTCCCCCTCTGACAATATAAAAATATAGGTCTTCGGTAACAGGATCAGTTAGAAGGATTGAACAACCTTCTGTTTGCAACATATCTTTGGTTATATCAAGAATGACCATCAACAAATCTGAAAGTTTCAGATTGGAATTGATTCTTTTATTAATAGCGCTAAATTTTTCAATATCATACTGTAACACGAACTTTCACCATGTACCTTAAAAAATATCTGTTTAACTGGAATTACCCGTGATCCTGCATCCTGAATGTATATGATTGAATCAAATCTAAAATAATATTTACTATTACAAAATAATTTTATAAAATGTCTATCTTTTTTTAAGCAATCGATACTGAATTGTTATATACGTCGATGAATGTCATTGTACATTGTAATGGTATGTTCGATTTAGTATTCTATAAGCATTTTTCTATATTTGTATAGTGATGGTTTATATGAAAGTTATTGTTGAATTATCGCTTACACCAGATTTCAAGGAAGAGGAATTATCAAAGGAACTATCGCTCCTTTGTGGATGTACCATTACTTCATATTCTATTCTGCGTAAGTCGCTGGATGCCCGCAAGACACCTGTATACCGTTATCGATGCTGCGTGGATATACCACACCATGTTGCAACAACACTTATATCCATAGGCAAAGCAACTGCCTATAAAGAAGAGGAACCTGTAATAATTCCAAAAGTAAAAACCAATAAGCGGGTACCAATAGTTGGATGTGGCCCTGCAGGGTTGTTCTGTGCTCTGACACTGATTGAGGCTGGTGTAGCCGTGGATATCTATGAAAGGGGTAAAACATTAGCACAGCGACACAGGGATGTTGCTATGCTTCGTGAAAAGGGGATCCTTGATGCCAATAGCAATGTTGTGTTTGGCGAAGGTGGTGCTGGCACGTATTCAGATGGCAAATTGACTACACGCATTGATAAAAAAGAAATAAAGCTTTTTTATGATTTTCTGGTGAACTTTGGGGCACCATCGTCAATTGTATATGAAGCCAAACCACATATTGGTACTGACAGGCTTATTGGTATCATTGAAAATATCCGAAAGTATTTAATTCAGAAAGACTGCACAATTCAGTTTGGTAAAAAGCTCACCGATTTACGTATACATAACGATACACTGCAGGGCTGTTACTTTAATAATACAGAGGAGATAGTTACTGAAATACTGGTCCTTGCCACAGGACATTCTGCGCGGGATGTATATCAGGTGTTGCATGCCAGAGGTGTTGCATTACAGAAAAAAGGCTTTGCGGTGGGTGTACGGGTTGAACATCCACGAGAACTGATAGATGAAATTCAGTATGGTAAGGGAAAAGATGGGTATGGTCTGCATGGTGCTGAGTATCAATTAACCTTTAAAGATGTCACAGGGAGAGGAGTGTATTCATTTTGTATGTGCCCGGGTGGATTTGTTATTAATTCTTCTTCCCAGGAAGAACGATTGTGTGTGAACGGGATGAGTTACTCAAAGCGTGATGGAACCAGTTCAAATGCTGCTCTGGTGGTTACCGTTTCACAGGATGATTTTAAAGATATTTTTGATGGCATTAATTTTCAGATTTTGTTAGAAGAAAAAGCGTATCAGGCAGGTGGAGGTGGATTTGGTGCTCCTGCCCAGCGTATTACATCTTTTTTGCAAAATTCGATTGATTCTTCATTGCCGGTATGTACGTATAAACCAAAGATTGCTGCAAGTAATTTTAATACAATTCTTCCTGATTTCATCAGGGATCCATTACACAGGGCTATCGTGCACTTTGGATCAAAAATGAAAGGTTTTATTACAAACGAAGGGATTTTAGTGGGTGTAGAAACCAGGACATCTTCTCCCATACGAATAGTTCGTGATGAAAATTTTCAGTCAATTAATTGTAAAGGGTTATTCCCTGTTGGCGAAGGTGCCGGGTATGCAGGCGGGATTGTTAGTTCGGCAGTTGATGGTATTCGTGCAGCACAAAAGATAGTAACATTATTAGAGAGGGTATAAAACAATGATTCCGGTTTTATTGCGATTAAAAAATCCAATCAATATTGATGACCGACACCATTTTCCACGGCCAGATTTATTACGATTGCCAACCTACAACCTCAATGGCCAATGGGTGATAGTGCCTGATAGAAAAAATCGTGGAACAATGTTGCAATGGTATACTAAGACCAATGTTCAGAAGATACTGCATCAATGGTATAACATTGATGAATTTGAATCATATCCTGTTATAGTCCCATTCCCGCTGGAAGCTGATAAAAATAACGAGTTTCATGCACAAAGCGGAATAACACCAGAAAAGGTGATATCGCATAAGCGTTACTGGTATTTCTGCTCATTTTCCATTGAAGATATTACTACTGGAATACTTCATTTTGGTGCCTGTGATTACAAAGCTACAGTGTGGCTCAATGGTAAGCTTTTAGGCACACATGAGGGCGGATACACTCCTTTTTCTTTTTTTACTCATTTTGAAGATACAAATTATTTAGCGGTACTGGTTGAGGACAGCCTTTCACCATCGCAGGTGCGGGGTAAACAGACATTCCTTAATAAACCCTTTATGGTATGGTATACCAATATAACCGGCATATGGCAGGATGTCTGGGTTGAAAAGGTTGGGTCATCGTATATACGTTCAGTTACCTGCCAGAGAACGGGCAGTAGCGTCCGCTTTATTATTGATGTGGTAACCAGCGAAAATATTGCAAATGATTTCAGGGTTGAATTGTTCATCTATGCATCACAGGTACATGGTAAAAAAAGTGCGTTAAAAACACCTGTCAAAACATATCGTGATATTGTGATGTTTGATGTTTTTAAAAAAGGACAGGTAATATTTGAGGTACCTGAATCGCTTTTTGCTACATGGAGCCCACAGTATCCTGCACTTCATCCTCTTCAGATAGTCCTGAAAAAAGGGACAAAAGAAGCTGACTGTGTGTATAGTTATTTTGGCAGAAGGGATATTGAAATCAAAAATGGCTCTATTCTTTTAAATAAAAAAAATCTCTATCAGCGGTTGTTGCTCAATCAGGGGTATTATCCTGAAGGGCTGTATAGACCTGGTGATAGCTCCATGTACAGAACTGATATAGAACTCATGAAAAGTATGGGTTTTAATGGATGCCGTATTCATCAGAAGATAGAGGATCCAAAATTTTTATACTGGGCAGATCTTTTAGGATTTTTAGTGTGGGAAGAAATGCCCAGTTACTATCTCCCATTACCCAAAAATATGAAAAAGCTCTATACACAGCTTCAGGAGGTCATGAAACGGGATTGTATGCACCCGTCAATCATTACGCTTGTGTTATACAATGAAAGCTGGGGGCTTTATTCCATGTTTTTTTCAAAAAGGGTGCGCGATAGTCTCATGGCATTGTATACCAGGGTAAAATCTGATTTTCCGGGATATATGGTCATAGATAACAGCGGATTTCATCATGTAAAAAGCGATATTGCCGATATACACCATTATCTGAAGCGATTTGAAGATATTGAGGAATTTTATCGAAGGCTTGTTGCAGGTGTTCGCGAGGCACCACTGTGGGCAAATTTTATATCCATGATTTTGGGCAAAGAAAATATTCAAACACCGTATTTAAAAGGATATGCTGATTCGCAGGCACCGCTTTTAATAAGTGAAATGGGTGGATTTGGTTTTGGCATGTATCAATCGGAGGCTAAAACCCTGGAAGAAAGTTTTCAGAAACACTGTGCCATCCTTGCAAAATTTCCTCACATTCAGGGTTTTTGTTATACCCAGTTTACCGATACATTCCAGGAAAAAAATGGCGTATGCACGTTTGACCGTACAATGAAAGCAAAACTGTTGCCCATCATGCAAAAAGCGCTGTCAAAACATATATTTTGGTAACAAATATATACATTACAGTCGATAAAATGAGTAAGGTATAATATTCATTGTACGATAGATAATGATATGAAAAAATTTGCATTGATAGTTGTTTTCATCCTGCTCGCAAGTGCTATTTATCCCGAAGGTGGAGACTACCTTAGGGTAACACTGGTAAGCCCAAAATTATCCTATGATGAAAATGACGATGTCATTGTATACTGTATTGTGCATAACACTGCTGGTGTACCGGTTGAATTTACCGTGTATGATGCCCCCTATACCACATTTCAACCTGTGGTATATGCACTTGACGGCAAAGAAGCTTCTCTAAAAGTTGACTATCGCTTGAAAAACATCCCAACAGCACAACTGCTTGCCAATGAGCAGGGGCGGAAAATAATATTACAGCCGGATGAAAAGTTTGTGTATACAGCATATTGCAATACCTTCTATGCCCTAACAAAAAATGAAAAATACCGGGTAAAAGCGTATTTTTATCCAGATGCAAAAGATGACTATGTTATAAAATCTGCTAATGAAGTAACTATTACAATTATTCCAGTACCACAGTTTGCCATGCGTACGGGGATTATCAAACATGAACGTAAAGTGACCCCTTCAGAAGTGGTTATGCTGGCATTAATGGCCGAAAAGAACAAACAGTGGGAAAATGTTGTTAAATATATAAATATTGAAAAATTTATCTATGCCTATTCAGAATTTGCCAGGCGATATTCAACAACAAATGATTACGAGCGCTTGATTGTGCAGCAGGATTTTATTAATTTTATTACAAAAGAGCGTCCTGATTATTTGATTGACTTTTCTATACTTGGCGAGCAGATAATACCCCAGACTAATGTGGCATATGTGGATGTTAAAGTTAAACGATGGGGGCCCCGGTTCCCTGCAATAATGAAATACAGGTATACTCTGGAACCGTATAAGGATTTTTGGGTGATAGTTAATTTAGATGCTTCAATAGTTAAGGAATAATCTATGACAGAGATACTTTCACAGGATGAAATAGATGCCCTGTTAACTGCCATCTCAACAGGAGAGGCGGATACAACAGATTACACTGCGGTCAAAGAGCAGCGTAAGGTCAAAATCTATGATTTCAGACGACCTGATAAGTTTTCCAAAGACCAGATACGAACTCTGCAGATGATGCATGAAACATTTGCACGTTTGACCACTACTGCTCTGTCGGCACAATTACGAGCGCTTGTCAGTGTACACGTTGCTTCCGTTGACCAGCTTACCTATGAAGAATTCATCCGTTCCATACCCAATCCAACTACTCTGGCTGTCATTAATATGGACCCTCTGAAAGGTTCGGCGGTACTGGAGATAGACCCTTCCATTACTTTTACTATAATCGATAAACTTTTTGGTGGTACAGGCGAATCCACCAAGATAAGCCGTGAACTGACTGATATTGAGCTATCGGTTATGGAAGGCATTATAGTGCGAATACTTGGAAATCTTCGTGAAGCATGGTCAAATGTAATAGATTTGCGTCCACGCCTCGGCAATATTGAAACTAACCCTCAATTTGCTCAGATTGTCCCACCCAATGACATGGTCGTTCTTGTGACACTGGAAACAAAGGTGGGCGAAGTTGAAGGGATGATGAACCTGTGTATACCATACATTACCATTGAACCGGTTATTTCAAAGTTATCTGCGCAGTACTGGTATTCAAGTATTCGTAAAGGTGCCACAGACGAAAACGCTGCAATTATTCAAAGCCGTCTTGAAGCAGTTGAGCTACCCATAGTTGTTGAAGTAGGTGAAGTAGAAATAACCATGGAAGAATTGCTTGCAATTCAGGCAGGTGATGTTATTAAGCTGCCCAATACTAAGATTAATTCAGACATGATATTGAAAGTAGGCGGAAGAAAGAAATATAAATGTCGACCGGGGGTTATTGGTAACAGGGTTGCCGTGCAGATAGGCGAAAAGATAGAAGAAATCCCTGATGAACTGCTTGTCAGCAAGCGTAGTGAAGAAGAATAATATTTAATAAAATAACAATTATTGATTTACAACTTTATTTAAGTAGGGAAGCGGATCTACAAATTCGGTCCCAATTTTAATCTGATAAAAACATATATGGCGTGTGGCGTTGCCTGTTTTTCCAACATAGCCAATAACTTCACCTTTAGTGACCTTTTGCCCTTCTTCAACAGTAACCCTCTGGCAATGGGAATACACTGTAACAAAACCATATTTATGTTTTATAGATACAGATAATCCTAACTGACTATCCCATCGTACGGATTCAACAACACCAGGTGCGGTAACTCTGATAGGAGCACCTGGGAATGATGCTATATCAACACCTTCATGAAATTCTTTCTGGAATGTATAGGGAGATGTCCGTATCCCATATCGTGCAATAACAAAGCCATCCACGGGCCACATAGATGGGGTGTTTTCAATCACTTTACGCCGTTCACGCATGAATTTTTTAATATCTTTAAGAACATCTTTTGCAGTTTCTAAATCCTGTACCATTTCCTCAATATTTAAAATTTCAATAGGCGGGGAGGGCTGTTCCTGTTCAACATCAATATTTTCAGACACACCACCTTTTGCCCACAGAGTATCAGCCCTGTTTCCAGGTGTTAATGAATAAAGGTACGATAGTTCCGGTTTTAACCGCTGAAATATATCATATAATTTATTAATTTCTTCTTTATACTTTGCAATCTGAATTTTAGAGTTTGAACCATACATCTTCAGGCGGGATACTTCTTTTATTGTGGATGTATGGTTGATTATAAAAATAGATGTTAAGGTTAAGATAAGTATTAAGGAGACAATAATACCCGTCAGTGCAAAAAGAGTAACATGTAAATTAACAATCTTTTTCTCTGAATGAGGAATAACCATAATGGTTAATCGCTCATTTCCTCTTTTTTTTATATATTCCCACTGAGTTAGCAGTTTATTGCGAATATGACCCCATCTCTCTGATATGAGATCCTGTAGTTGTTTCTGGAGGTCGCTTATATTTGATTCTTTAAATGGATTCAATCCCATAGATTTGTTTAAACCTTTTTTTATTATGATATATATCAATATGAATTATGTACCATAGTACATATACAAGATATGTATAAAAAATAGCCTGTCTGTTGTAATAGTCGGCCAATTATTGTCAAGTTTATTCTTTTTTTTGCTCGTACACTGATTAGCCTGTTTATTGAATAAAGAAATTACATTATTAACAATATGAAATACGTTTTATTATAATAATACATATTAGGTTTGGATACTATAAATATGAAACTGAAAGAAATATAGCAGATAAATATTCACAGTAAATTTTTTAAAAAAAATTCTAAAGCAAAAATTTAAGATTCCGAAATGATGATTAAGGAAAAATATGTATAAATTTTGCTAAATAGATAAAAATGGATGAAAAATTGCTATATTTCACTATAAATGCTTATAAATGGTTATAAATAGATATTTTAGACTTTAATAATATACATATTGCTACCGAACATCACAATAAGCTGTAAGGTTCTTTGAAAACTAAAAATTAGTAGCTGCAACGCCATGTACTTCATTTTTTAAGGTATAGCATATACCAGTTAAAATGAGGGACAGGGGGTTGTAGTGAAATAAAAAAGGGTATTCCCTTTTTTAAGAATCACCAACCCGGTTTTACCCCTGATAGGGAGATCAGGGACAATTTAACACAAAGGAGTGTGTGTATGATTATTAACCACAATCTAACGGCCATTAACTCTAACAAGGTCCTCAAGTTTAAACACTGGGACGTTGACAAGTCAATGGAAAAGCTATCATCCGGTATGCGTATCAACCGCGCAGGAGATGATGCTTCAGGTCTGGCTGTTTCAGAAAAAATGAGGACTCAGATTCAGGGTTTGCGTCAGGCTGAACGAAATACTGAAGATGGCATGTCGTTTATACAGACTGCTGAAGGGTATTTAAATCAGACTGCATCAATACTCCAGCGAATCAGGGTTCTGGCTGTACAGTCTTCCAACGGAATTTATACACTTGAAGACAGACAGCTCATCCAGGTTGAAGTATCAGCTCTGGTTGATGAGATTGACCGGATTGCATCACAGGCTGAATTCAACAAGTTCAAACTATTACTTGGTGATTTCTCACGAACCAATCCAAAAGCAAGTATGTGGTTCCATATGGGTCCAAATATGCATCAGCGAGAAAGAGTATATATTGGAACCATGACTTCATTGGGATTGAATTTAAGAGAAAAAACCGGGAAGTTTCTGGCAAATCTTTCAACTGCAGAGGGTGCCAACAGAACTATTGGTATTGTAGACGAAGCTTTGCAGAAAATATCCAAGCAGCGTGCAGACTTAGGTGCTTACTATAACAGGTTAGAATATGCTGCTAAAGGATTGATGAATGCGTATGAAAACATTCAGGCATCTGAAAGCCGTATACGCGACGCTGATATGGCTGAAACAATGGTAGATTTAACCAAGGATCAGATCCTTGTACAGAGTGGTACTGCGATGCTGGCTCAGGCAAATTTACGGCCACGAACAATCTTACAGCTTTTAGGAACTTAATATAAAAACGCTGACATGTAGCAGGGAATACCCGCCCAAACAATATACCCGCCCCCTGTGGCGGGTATTTTTATGCGTGCGATAGTTCTTCTAATATTCTTAAAATCTCGGGTAGCAACTGTTTTTTCCGGGATAAAATGCCAGGAAGGTTGTACATATGTGGCCCAAGAGGTGAAAAACTTAATTTTTGTTCCCCAGTAAAATTGGTGGAAAAGAGTACACTATTCTGAGTGGTGATATCAGTTACCAGTAGAAGTGCCCAGTGAACATTTCTGCTTTGTGCAAATTGGGAAAGAGCGGAAAGTAAAGATTCTTTGACACTTTCAATATCATCAAGCGTAATAACCTCTACCTGAGATATGGCTACTGATATACCGTATTCCTGATATATCTTACAGTCATTGCTGACTGCATACATGGGGTCTATAGTCTTAAGGCTTTCGGTAGATGAAAGAAGTTTCTTCCCGTACTCTTCATAGTGTATACCAGCTATTGCTGACAGCTCTTCCAGTGCTTTTTTGTCAATGTCAGTGCTTGTAGGTGATAAAAGCATTGCGGTATCAGATAATATTCCGCTACAAAGTAGCATTGCTATGTGAGGCTCAGGCTGTATGGCATTATATTTGTAAAGTTCATACACCAGCGTACAGGTACTGCCTACCGGTTTAGAATATACAAATATTGGAGTGGTGGTTTTTATTGCACCCAGGCGATGATGATCGATGATTTCAATGATATGTGCAGTTTCGGCACCTTCAACTGCCTGCGATAATTCATTATGGTCAACCAGTATCATTTTTTTTGCATAATGCTTAATGAGATCAGAACGGGTGATGATACCGGTTAGTTTACCATTGTCGCATACCGGAAGTCCCCGATATTCGCTGTTTACTATTTTTTCCCGTGCCTGCATCACAGTGCTTTGGGGCAAAATAGTATCTGATTGTTTCATAATGTAATGGCAGGGAATGCTTAAGGTAAGCAGGCGCAATGTATTGAATGTATCAAGTTGTGAAAGGTATACCCAGCCTGAATAGGTGGCGGTATCGTAATTAAAATCCTGTGTGCCGGTTACAATGATCGCAGCAAAATTATTGTGAATTGCAAATTCAATTATTGATTTTCGGTTCCCAACAATTAGTACAGTGTGTTCTGGTTTAACATTTTTTAACACATTGAGAGATTGGGCGGATTCCATTGCACCTATGACAATATGGCCTTCAAATTCTTCGTTCTGCCCCTTTTTAATGCAACGCCCGGGAATGGTTGTAGTAAAATTAGCAGGTTTAAAGTAATAGAGTGGTTGTGCAATGGATGTGGCAGAAAAGTAAAATTCTGCCAGTTCTGCAAAGCTGACCACCCCTTTATAGTAACTATCGCCGCTTACAACAGGTATTATACGCACACGGTCTTTTTCAATGTGTTTTACTATGGAAAGCAAGGGGTCATCAGGATGGGCAGTTATGACATTGCGGGTCATTATATCGCTTACTTTAGGATATACATCTTTCAGCATTTCCGGTGGCTGAAGGTTAACCTCTTCAAAAACAAAGCGTGTTTGCCTGTTTACATTGCCACAGCGGTAAGCGGTGTAATGGTTATGAGTGTCAATAATGTTTTTCAGGTGTGCATAACAATATGCTGCACATATTGAATCAGTATCAGGATTTTTATGGCCAATGACAATAATCTCTTCCATAAAATAATCAGTGCTCTCTTTCCAGGATTGTTATAGCTTTGGGATACACTAATGCTGTTATTGCATAAATTTCCCATGCAAATGTTGCAAACCCAATATACCCCAGAATGGGCATTTCAAATAATTTAATGTGCGGGAGGATTGGTACGGTGTATATCCATTTTGTTGCTGCCCACCAGTTCCAGAATTCCCATAAGTAACCGCATAATAGTCCTGCAAGCATAAGTGCTATAAGTTTTGTGTATTTACCCAGCACAAGCTCAGCATAGAGAGAAGGACGGTTAAGGAGATAGTTAAGCGGTTCCAGAATGAAAATAAATCCCAGCCATATAAAACCTGCAGTAAATTCACTGTAAAACGTATTTGCAGACCATGAAAGCCAGATGAAAAGGTCAGGGTCTGCTGCTCTGTTTACGTAATACATTGAAAAGGGAATTATTGGTATAAAAAGGAAGAATAGTCCAATAATAAAGGACGCAATAAGGAAAGAGGATGTCAGGTGAAACTGTTTATAGAGAATTTTCGGTATGATTGTCAATATAATCCCATACACTAAGAGGACTCCCGGGAATATTGTTGCAAAAGCCCATATATAACCAAGGTATCTGATATGCAGTGTTTGCAGTAAACCCTGATAATGCCAGTTTGAAAAATAAATGTTAAACCACTCAAACATCCACCAGGATAGTACTGAAATAACTGCTAATGTTCCCAGTGCCCTGTTTTGTATTAATGAACGATTGGTTTTTGCAAGTATCCCGTCGGTGAGCAAGATTAAACCTGTCCATAAGGTTGGTGTTGCCCATATGGTTACCATACGAATATCCAGCAATAAACATATTTGCATGAATAGTATCAGTAAGATTCCCGTATAAAAATAAAAAGGGTACGATTTCATACCAAACTCCTTAAAACCCAGGTTAACATGTTAGCCATGCCAGAATTCATCCAGGATTGATTTAACTGCTGCAGATTTATTTAATGGATAAAAATGAAAACCAGGTACGCCATACGATTGCAGTTCTTTACACTGGTTGATGGTGAATTCTATGCCAACTTTACACATATCATCAGGGAGAGTGCATTTTTCAAGCTCTTGCAGTAAAGCTACGGGCATGTCAGGATTGCACATGGTGGTTACCTTTTGGAGTTGTGCCATATTGGTAAGCGGCATAATACCGGGGATAATAGGAATACTGATACCTGCTTTTGCAGTTTTATCCATAAAGGTATAGAACCTGTCATTGTTAAAGAAAAGCTGGGTAATGATGAAATCAGCTCCTGCATCAACTTTTTTCTTTAGATTTTGAATATCAGTATCTAAATCAGGTGCTTCAATATGGCCTTCAGGATATCCAGCAACACCTATGGTAAAATGATCCATGGTGCGGATAAATTCCACCAGTTCGCTGGCATATTTAAAGCCTTCAGGATGGGGTATAAACTTGTGTTGTCCTGCTGGTGGGTCACCACGCAATGCCAGGATGTTGTTAAAACCCAGTGATTGAACATGGTTTAGATAGCTTGCAATATCATCCTTGCTTTGCCCAACGCAGGTAAAATGAATTAAGGGTTCAATTGAAAATGTAGATTTTATACGGGTTGCTATCTCTAATGTTTTTTCTCTAGTAGAACCGCCAGCACCATAGGTAACGGAGATAAAATCAGGTTTAAAGCTTACCATGACATGTAGCTCATGAAATAAATTTTCTTCCCCAATGGGAGTTTTTGGGGGAAAAACCTCAAACGATAACAGTGGCTTTTTTTGCTGTAAACGGGTAATGATATTCATTGTGCTCTCTCACGTCTTCATAATGGATTGCATGTAAGTGTTACACACACAGAATAAAAGAAGTAGCTTCTGTTTTGTACCACTGGAGTATATTGAAACATGCAGAAATATTCAATTAGTGTGACAAAAAAATCAATAATAATTGTATATAAATCAACCATAAATAAAGAAATAAATATTAATTTCTTGACACGCATAAAGTAATGTTGCATACTATCGAAGACAGTTATGTTTGAAAATAATGTATTATTTCAATCATATCTGTTACCGCTAATATTTATTATATTAGCTATGATATCAAATTATTATTAAATTTCTTTACTTTTTTTACCGATGATGTTTATGATATCATAGTAATATGATAGTGGTGAAGTAGTGAAATTGTATATATTGTTCCATAATCTTTTTTATAAAGGAGTCGACAATGAGAAGGGAGGTCAAAGCTTTTATATTGTCGCTTGCCATCGGTAGTCTGGTATTAATTGTCGGTGGAGGCAATATAATGGTGCAGGCGCAGGAAGCGCAGCAACCAAAGAAACAGCAAACAGGTTTAGTTGAAGACTGGATGGATGATTTTGAAGCATGTGAGGACTGGCGTGCAGCTTCAACATGCCCCATAGGTGAAACAAAAATCAGGAAAATACCTGGAAAACCACGTCCTATAGATGATAATGGAAATGAGATCAACTATCCTGATACAATAACTGACGACAATGGTATAACTCATGAGAATAAATTTGTTCTGGGTGTTAAAACTTATTATTTAGATAGGGGATATGACAGAGTTGAGGTGTTCCCGCCAAATGAATATATCATCCGAGGAAAAGCTAAAGAAGTTAAAGTGTGGGCTTTAGGTAGAAAATTCAGGCATACCCTTTTTATCAAACTTCGGGATTATAAAGGGACAATTCATAAAATTAAAATAGGACGGCTTGATTTCTGGGGATGGAGGGAATTATCTGTTGTAATCCCGGGCTGGTTGCCTCAGAGTCCAGGATATGCATTACTGGACAAGAACCTGCATTTCGTTTCCTTTTTTGTTGAAAGTGATCTTTATGAGGTTCCTGGGACATTTTATTTCTATCTTGATAATTTCAGAGTCATTACCGATCTGTCTGAATTCACTGGTGATACAAGCATCAGAGATAACTGGTAAAAAAGCATGATGACCAAATATGAGACCTCGGAGGCATTAATATGAAATATACACGATTTATTGCACTATGTGTTGTGATAGCAAGTGTGGTGTTTGTAGGGGTTTTCCCTGAAAAAGCACAATCAAGAATTGTTACTAATGTTCAGCCTGACATAAGTGCTGAGCAATACAATGCACTTGTTGTGGAAGATTTTGAAACACAGTCAGATTGGGTATTGGAGACAGTTCCTAAAAAACATCAGGATCCCAAAAAAGATCCTGTACCAGTACTGGAAATGAAATATGTTGATGGAGGACCAGCTGACCTGATTCCGGAAAAGTGGAGCCCTCTCAACAAGGGATTGGAAAAGAAGAAATGTTTAGGCATTCACTTTAAGTTTAAATATCCCGGATTTAATTCTGTTCATATATTACCGCCTTTGGAAGTTCGCTGGGATGATCCAACTCAGAAAGTATTAACATATGACTCCCGTGCTGGTCAGGAAGTTCAGGAACGTGCTATACAGCTTCCAGGAAGAGCAAAAGCGGTATCTGTATGGGTACATGGCAGAGGAAATAATTATGACCTGGAAGTTTGGATAAAGGATTATAAAGGCGATGTGCATATATTAAAGATGGGTTCGCTGAATTTTGTAGGCTGGAGGCCAATGAAGGCATATATCCCTGAGAATGTGCCTCAGGAAACCAATTCCTATCCTCAGACACGGGTTACCAAAATTGTACGTTTTGTAGTCAGGGCAAAACCTGAAGCCGGCAATGAGGATGTATATCTGTTTTTTGATCAGATCAAAGTATTAACTGATACATTTGAGGTCAATTTTGACGGGCAGAATCTCCATCAATTAATGGAAAAGGGTGGAGGAACAAAATAGATTTTATTATTAAGTTGAAAAATCATTTAAACAAACAAACGCCACGGTATTCCGTGGTGTTTGCTTTATCTTTATATGGTAAAGAAAAACATACCCTTATATAAAAGTTCTTGCTTTTTTAGTATAGAAAATTTAGAGTATACCTAGAAATCTGGTATATTATTAATTCCTTCCTTTAAAATAATTGCGGGATCAATTTTTGGGTGAATGTACTTTGAAGGGTGAGGTAGTATTTAATAGAAATTAAAGCGATGGCCAAAACTATACAATTATTTTTATATGTAGTATGTAAATATATAATACTGTGTTCATTAATGAGGGGCAGATATGGAAAAGGAAAAGTTGATTGAACGTGTAAATTCAATGTTTAAAGAAGAGATGTGGGGAAGACTTGACCCAAAAGATGTTGGGATATCACGTTTTAGAATACTTGATGATCTCTTCAATTCAATAGTTGCTGCAGGTATTGTAAAAGAAGTTAGGGATATATGTAAGGAACACATCCAGAGTCATCCTGATTCTATTGTTGCATCGTATCTTATTGGGTTAACCGGATATCATCTTGATATTATTGATGATAAAATGGAGATGCGACGGCTCATTGATATGTATCAAAAATATCATAAATGGGTTATTGTTGAGCTTTTATCAGAAAAAGTCCTGGAATATGGGGAAAGCAGTTTTGCATTAAAATCATTGGCAACAAGCTTGGAGCGTTTGGGAAGAAGCAAAGAAGCTATTCCAGTTTGGGAAAACCTGCTTAAAATAGATAGATTTGATGCTGAAGTGGCAAAAAAATTAGCAGTTGCCCTGATCGATGAGGATAAACCAAAAAGTATTCAGTACATGAAGCTTTCTATTGAAGGGCATATTAAGAATGGGCTTTATGATGAAATTGCTGACCTGTGGAATAAGCTTGTACAGGTATCATGGGAAGATATTCAATTTTTTGAAAGAATTGAAAGGATGCTTATTGAAGCACGCCAATATGAACTGACAGCATCACTGTTAAAAGTATTGCTTCATAAATATAAAGATGAAGAACATCCCGACCAGTCAATTCAGATACTAAAGAAGATACTGGAATATACACCCAATGATACAGCAGCTCGCAGAGAACTGGTAAAATTATATGAAAAGAAATATGGTTCTCATTCACAGTTTCAGCTATTCCTGAAATTATCAAAACTTAACAATTTTAAATATCCTGTGAAGCATGCTATTCAGGATTTTGAAAACAGTATAATTTTTGATAAAGGCCATTATGTACGACATAGAAGCTGGGGTGTGGGAAGAATTGTCGATATTACTCCAAATAACATAATAATTGATTTCAAAGAAAAACCCGGACATCAGATGTCTGTTCAAATGGCACTTCAGGCATTAACGCCACTGAAAAGTGATCATATCCAGGTATTAAAGTATGAGGACTATGAAGGCCTGAAAAAGATTTTTGAAGAAGATTTCTTACAGTTTTTTGAAATTCTTATCCGTTCGTACAATGGCAGTATTGCATTAGCAGATGTTAAAAAAGAACTGATACCGGATTTTGTAAGTGAAAAGGCATGGGCAAAATGGTGGAGCAATAAAAGAACTGAAATTAAAAAGTCGCCTTTGTTTGGTATTTCACCAGAGAAAAAAGATGTTATAATAATGCGTGATAAGCCCCTGACGTTTGCTGATGAATTGCTTGATAATTTCCTTAAGACGGATTCATTTACCGAAAAACTTGATGTTGTCATTGAGTTTGTAAATAATATTGATGCAGGTGAGGGAGTTGCAGTAGCTCAATTCTTTGTTGACTATTTTTCTGGGGAACTGAAAGGAGATTCGGTTACAAGGAAAATCTTATCGTATTTTATTTTAAACGGACTGAGCAAGTTTATTGATGCTAAAAAGCTTAAACTTGATCAAGCATATAAAGGTATAGTTGCAATTGTGAAAGAGTCACAGGATCTTCCATCAATATCACGTAAGATAGGGTCGTATGATTATAAAAAGGATTTGATCAATCTCATTAAAGAAGCCAGAGAAGATTGGGCTGATATCTATTCGCAAATCCTTTTTGAAACACCAGTCCGAATACATAAGTATATCGTTAATATTTTAATCAGATCACATGAATATGGAATTATTAACAGGTTTGTTGAAAAAACACTTATTGGGGCCAAAGAATTCCCTGAAATATTTTTGTGGGTAGCCAGAAACCTCCTTACAAAATCATGGGATTATGAATGGCTGGATTATTCTCGTGAACAACTAGTGCTTACTTTATTCAGATTAATGAATGAGCTAAAAAAAATTGAGCAAAAAGGAAGTAAACTTAAAAACATAGCTCTGGATATTATATTTGATAATGATGCAGCTGTATTAAAAGATATTGTTAATACGTTTGACATCCAATTTTTAGGAAAAGTATATGATATTGTTGGCAGTATTCCATATATTGAAGATTCAATGCGCGATAAATTCTTTGAAATAATTAAATCACGCTATCCAGATTTCAAACCGTTGATGAAGACCGCTGAAGAAGAATGGAAGGTTGATGCTGAAGTGCTTATTACAACGCAGGAAGGATATGTGCGAAAGCAGGAAGAACTTAACAGATTGGTAAATGTTGAGCTAGCTGCAATTTCAAAAGAGCTTGCAAAGGTTTCTGATGCAACAGGAGATGTCCGTGAAAATGTGGAATATAATGCCTTGCTTGAAAAACAGTCAATACTCAAAAGAGATATTAATAAGCTGGAGAGTGAGATTAAAAAGGCTCAAATACTTGATTTAAATACTGTCTCAACGGATAAAGTTAATATTGGTACTGTGGTCACAATAAGTGGGGATGGTGAAAAAGAAACCTTTGCCATTCTGGGACCATGGGATGCTGATTTTGAAAAACGTATATTATCATATCGATCACCTATTGCGCAGGCGTTACTTGGCAAAAAACAAGGTGATGTAGTTGAAATACGAAAAAATGAACAGATCAAACAATATACTATTGAATCAATTGAGAAGTATAAGCCATGAACTCATTCAGAGAATATTTTACCTATCGCAATGGCAAATTATACTGCGAAGATGTTTCATTGGAAGAGATAGCGGAAGAGTACGGCACGCCTGTGTATGTCTATTCTTCAAAATGCTTTATGGATAAATTTACACAGCTTGATAAAGCATTGTCCAGCCATCCGCATCTTATTTGCTATTCAGTAAAATCTAATTCAAATATTAACATTTTGCAAATGATGCAAAGCGCAGGTTGTGGAATGGATGTAGTATCAGGTGGAGAAATATACAGAGCCATTGCTGCAGGAGTCCAACCGGAAAAAATTGTTTATGCTGGTGTTGGGAAAACAACTGCTGAGATTGAACTTGCTCTTACAACAGGAATACGTATGTTTAATTGCGAATCATTACCTGAGGTTGAAAGAATTAATGCGATAGCTCAAAGGATGAAAAAAACAGCACATATTGCAATACGAGTAAATCCAGATGTTGAAGCCAATACTCACCACTATATTACAACAGGTAAGAAGGAAAATAAATTTGGCATCTCACTGCAGTTGCTGCCACAAATTGTTTCTGCTATTAAAAATATGCCACATATACAACTGACAGGACTCCATGTTCATATAGGATCCCAGATCACTGACGTTGAGCCGTTTGAAGAAGCTTGTAACAGGGCACTTGAAGTAATGAATAAACTCAAGGCCATGGGAATGGATAAATGTACCACATTAAATTTAGGTGGTGGTTTTGGTATTCAGTATAATGACGAGAATTCGCTTGATATAGCCAGGTGGGCAAAAGTCATAGACAATGCAATTAAAGATAAAAATATATTTTTGATTATTGAGCCCGGAAGGTATATTTCCGGAAACAGTGGTGCACTGCTCACA
>ERZ795045.446-NODE-446-length-53670-cov-5.748783_pt1 | contig 53670 bp, 48 predicted proteins | sample MGYA00375129_ERZ795045 | MGnify/ENA primary metagenome ERZ795045 (study PRJEB30174, sample SAMN05720166) | activated sludge metagenome | isolation source: anaerobic digester from wastewater treatment plant | place: Japan | collected 2015-05-15 ...
TGCCGGACCTTTCATTACCGGAATCCTTGGTGATTCCCGCGGGGAAGGCAGTGATGTTGACGGTCCGCAGCACCACCGAGACTGTGAACGAAACCCGGACCGTGGAACTGCCCTACCGGGTGACCAACCTCAAAGTCCGCCCTAACGAAGGCCTGCCGGTGCGGTTCAAAGCAGAAATCACTTTCGTGGCCAAGAAGTCTTAAAAGGGAAGCTAAACCGGAATCCGGACTTGCCGAAAGACCGGATTCAAGGAGGGGATAGGGTGAGGCTCCCGCCGGGCCGGAATTGGACGATGGATTTCCACCCCTTGACGGCTTACCCGGAGGTTCCCCCTCCCAAAATTAACCGTGCCCCCCCGGCTAGGGCAGGGGTAAGGGGAAAAATCTGAATTTCATGAATTTCATAAAAGAAGAGGCATAAGCGTTTGCTTGTGCCTCTTCTCACTTTCAGGCTTTCCCGGCCATTCGGAACGAGGCAGCCTCAGCTGCCCACCATCACGATGTCCCCGTAACTGACCAATCCATTCGAGGGTTGATAAATGTCAAACAAATCCTTGGGCGCGTGAATAAGGTCCGGCCCCATGCTCCAGATGTAGTAAACCGTCCCCACATGGCCTTGCGGTATCGTTTGCGTCCGCCCCTGCAACGCCTGGCTGTACAGGCTGGGATCCTGGATCAACCGCATCGGCGAAACCACCGGAAAATAATCCGCGTGATAGGAACCCCAACTCCATTGCAAGGTCCCCACCAAGCTGTTGTGCTCAGGCTGAAAAGGATCCTTAGGAGGCGCGGAAATATACGCCACGGGTGTGGTCATGGGCTTGTTTTGCCAAGGAGGATGACCCGGATTATCAAAGTGGGGCGGAAAGATGTTGTTATCCATCTTGTACATCGCGTAGACTTTGACCCACGTGTTCATTTCCGAATTGCACTTGGCGATCTTGGCGCGGATTTGAGCATTCAAAAAGTTGGGAACCGCGATCGCCGCCAATATCCCGATAATCGCGACCACGATGAGTAATTCAATCAGCGTAAAGCCTTTCCTGTTCATTACCAACCTCCCCAGGTCCAATGGATGATTCACCCGTAGGCGGAATTATCCTAACTCATTTTATTGAGTCCTTCAAGCAGTTATGCGCATGTTTTGGGGAGATTGTTTATCCGGCTCCTATCCGATCTCCAACCTGGGATTTCTGGAAGAAAGGCACAAAAGCGAGAGCAGTCAAAAGACCGCTCTTCATTGGACTTCCGGTTAATTTATCGTCCCTGCAGACGGCACGCCGGGGGGGATTCGGTCAATAACCTCCCCCGATGATCTGGCTGTTCGCCACGAAAATATTCCCCGCCGACACCAAACCGTTCGAAGGCTGATAAATGAATCCCGCCTTCCGGTCACGCAGGCCTTGCGCGCCGGTTGTGCCCCAGGGGTAATCCTGTTTCCCGTTGGGCCCGAGAGATGTCATGATATAGTCGAGATTGTACGCGCCCAGCATATTATAGACGTCCAGGGTGTTCTTGCAGCTCGGCGTTCCCTGCGGACCGAACGACACCCGGGAAGTGTATTCATAGACTGGCTTCATCCCCGTCTTGATGGTCTGCCGGTTCTCGAACTCCGAATTGGTGGAAGCGAACGCGTCTTCCGGGATACTCGAGATATAGGCGACGGGAGTGGTCAGCGGCACGTAGGAAAGATGTTCTGCCTGGCCCACGCCGCAGTCACCATCGTAGGTGTATTGTCCCCGGTCCAGGCGGTACTGCTCCTGCGCCATGGCCACGGCTTTCATGTCTGAAATCACCCGCGCCACCTTGGCTCTCATTTGCGCGTTTAAGAAGTTGGGAACCGCGATGGCCGCCAGGATACCAATAATCGCTACCACAATAAGCAATTCGATAAGGGTGAAACCTTTCTGACTTCGCATTCTTTCTCCTTCACGCTGACGAGTCGGATGATGATTTCCCTCAGTTTACTTTCCTGAGGATTTGAAGCAACCAATGCGGGTAAAAGATTCGTAAATAGATGGAATAAAACGGGGCAGGCTTAGGATACCAAGCAGCTGAGAGGGAACCGTTCCAATAAATCAATCGCTTATGACAATGTTTTTGGAGGCGCACAAGGAATCCTGAAGAAGAACCATGAAAAGGTGGGAGACGGTGAAAATTATATAAGGCCTATTATTCTATAGAAGGCCTATTATTCTTTCATTTTTTCCGGCCGGCTTTTTTGTTCTCGGAATCATTCCCGCCGGATGGGGAGTGGCCAGCGGAGTCGGATTGGGCGCCGCCCCGGGCGTCCGGGCCGGTCATGGTGTTCTCGGGCTTGTAGAGGATGATGCCTTCCAATTCTTCATGCGGATTGGGTATGACATGCACCGAAACCACTTCGCCTACCCTCCGGGCGGCGGCCGAGCCCGCGTCCACGGCGGCCTTCACATCCGCCACTTCGCCGCGCAGTTTCACGGTCACCAAGCCGGGAACCGTGTATTCGATCTGGGCCAGTATCGTGTCGGCCGCTTTGACTGCCGCGTCCGACGCCTCGATCGCACCGACTAATCCTTTTGTCTCAATCAAACCGAGTGCCCTCATGTCGCTGTCTCTCCTGAAATAGTACCACCCATTGTAAGCGAATTTATTCCAAAGCAAAAGTCACATCCGAAACTTTCCCAGATCACTTTCCGAATGGAGGAAAAATATGTTACCCTTTTTCCGGAATGATTTTCGTAACCTTCTGCCCATGAATGGATCAAGCTTATGAAACGCACCCCCTCTACCCTGAACCGCAGAACCTTCCTGAAAACCGCTGGCGCCGGAATTTCAACGGCCCTGACCGCTTCCCAGTACCGCGCCCTGGCCGGTGAAAGCCCCAATGAACGCATCGTGATGGGCTTTATCGGTTTGGGCGGCATGGGCTCCGGCCGGTTGAACGAGTTCATGCGGCATGAGGATGTCGTAGTGGGCGGCCTGTGCGATGTCGACCAAACGCATCTCGAAAAAGCCGCCGGCGAAGTCGAAAAACGGCGCGACACGAGGCCTCCCTTGTTCAACGATTTCCGACGGCTTCTGGATCAAAAAGATATCGACGCGGTCATGATCGCCACGCCCGATCATTGGCACGCCCTCACCACCATCACCGCCTGCCAGGCCGGCAAAGATGTCTTTGTCGAAAAGCCCCTCTGCCATAACATCGCCGAGGGCCGCGCCATGGTCCAGGCGGCTCTCGATAACCACCGCGTCACCCAACTCGGCACGCACATCCATAACTCCTCTGACAATTACCGCCGGGTGGTGGAGTTAGTCCGTTCCGGCAATCTGGGCAGGATCACCCGCGTCCACTGCTGGAAAACCTCCTCGACTTCCAAGGGACTGGGACGCCCGGCCGACGGCGAACCGCCCGCCGGGCTGGACTACAACTTCTGGCTGGGCCCGGCGCCGCAGCGGGTTTATAACCCCAACCGCTCCCATTTTCATTTCCGCTACTTCTGGGATTATTCCGGCGGAGTCTTCATTGACTTTTGGTGCCATATCACGGATGTGGCCTACTGGGCGCTCGATCTGCCCGATCCCATCAGCGTGTCGGCCACCGGCGCGCGGCGTTTTCTTGAAGACAACACCGAAACGCCCGATTGTCTTGAAGTGTTGTATGAATATCCCGGGCTCACCATGGTCTGGACGTTGGATCCCAATCCCCCCGCTTTCGCCCACATGGGGGGAATCGGCTGCATTTTCGAAGGCACCCAGGCTACTCTGGTGACCAATTATGACCGCCACGAGGTGTGGGTGGATGGCAAAAAACAGGAAGATTTCCCCCGGCCGGAACCTTCAATTCCCGAATCCCCCGGCCATATCCGCGAATATCTGAACTCGATCAAGTCCCGCGAAAAAACCACTTGCAACGTCGAATATGCCCACCGCCTCACCAAGGGCGGCCATTTGGGCAATATCGCTTTCCGTTCTGGAGACCGGATTTACTGGGATTCGGAAAATGAACAAGTCAAAAACAATCCCGAAGCCAACCGGTTGGTTTCACGCCAATACCGGCGGCCTTGGAGCCTGGCGTAGGGAACGGTTTGTCCGGATGGTTATCCCTTGATGGAGGAATCCCGCATGCGCCGGGCCTCGTTTACCCTCATTGAACTCCTGATCGTGGTGGCGATCATCGGCATCCTGGCCGCCATCGCGGTCCCCAATTTCCTGAACGCGCGCGTCAAGGCAAAGATCTCCCGGGTGGTTTCGGAAGAACGCGCCATCTCCCAAAGCTATCTCATGTACCGGATGGACCGCGGCAAGTATCCTCCCCACATCGACGGAGATCCCGCCCAACATAAATATGTCACCTCCCCCATCGCCTACCTGACCACCTCGGTGCTGGACATCTTCGCGGATCCCAAGCGCAAGCACGAATGGCCTTGGGAATGCTGCACAGTGGGACAATACCACTGCGAGCCGGCCTATTTCGCGTACAACGGCAACTCCACCGATCCCGTCCGCAGCAACCGCCAATTCGCCTTTTTCGTCATCAGTTACGGCCCGGACCAGGTGTTCGACGGCGAAACCTATAACAGCACCAACGGCATCCTCAGCACCGGCAACATCATTTCCGGAGTCGAGGGGCATTACACCAATGATTTCCCCTACACGAAGGGGAATTATTGAGGATGTATCGATAAACGCGTTTGTTCTATTGAGAATTCATGCCGAATGATTCACTGAAGGTTATGCTTTTTTTCAACGCCATCGGCGCGGCAGGAGTGGAGCCCTGGGCGTAAGCCCTGGGAATGAAGTAACAAAAGTAATCAATTCCCTCCCTCTGGGAGAGAGGTAGGGTGAGGGAATTTTTGTAGGGGCGGATCTTGGTGTCCGCCCTTATCCAAGGGCGTAATCGATCTTTTTTCCAGAAAGGCAGATTTCATGAAAAACCACCGTGGCTTGTGGTTGGGAATCCTGGCGGTTGTGTTTGGACTGGGGTGCATGGCGGTCTTCGGCCCGGCGGAATCCACGGCGGCCAATCCAGGCGTGCCCTGGCCGGCCACGGACGCCCTGGGCCGTGCCTTGACATCACCGGATGAAGCCGGTCCCCCGAAATCCAACCGCTTCGTGGGCATTTTCTATTTTCTCTGGCACAACAATCCGGGCGGCCGTTGCCCCTACACGGAGGGGCCTTACGATATCTCGATCATCCTGGAAAAAGATCCCGAAGCGCTGAAAAAACCGGATTCCCCCCTCTGGGGGCCGATCGGCATGTACCATTACTGGGGCGAACCGCTTTACGGATATTATTTCAGCACCGATCCCTGGGTGCTGCGGCGGCACGCGCAACTCCTGGCGGACGCGGGCATCGATGTCCTTATCTTCGATACCACCAATGCCGTGATCTACGCGGATGTGTACCACGCCCTGTGCGATGTGTTCACCCAAGTGCGCCAGGAAGGCGGCCAGACGCCGCAAATCGCCTTCATGGTCAATACGGAGGCGGGTGAAACAGCCCAGAAGATTTACGAAGACCTCTACCAACCCGGCCACTTCCCGGACTTATGGTTCCGCTGGCAGGGCAAACCGCTGATGATCTGCGATCCAGAAAAGGCCTCCCCTGAACTGCGGGAATTCTTTACCCTGCGCCGCGCCCATTGGCCCTTCACCATGGTGAACACCCCCTACGCCTGGCACTGGGAGGCCGCCTATCCGCAACCCTACGGCTACACGGACGATCCCCAAACACCCGAACAGGTCAACGTCTCCGTCGCCCAGAACCTGCGGCAGAGCGACGGCCAGGTTACCAACATGAGCCACGGCGACGCCCGCGGGCGCAGCTTCCACAACGGTAAAATGGACACCACCCCCGGCGCGGTCCTTTGGGGTTACAACATCGCGGAACAATGGCAACGGGCTTACGAACTCGATCCGCCCTTCGTCATGATCACCGGCTGGAACGAGTGGATCGCCGGCCGGTGGGGCGAGAAAGGCGGCCCCATAGTTTTTGTGGATCAGTATAACCAGGAATTCAGCCGCGATATCGAACCGGTGAAGGGCGGCCACGGCGATAATTACTACTGGCAAATGGTATCCCACATCCGCCGCTACAAAGGCGTTCCCGCGCCGCCGGCGGCCTCTCAGCCGATAACTATAGCCCTGGAAGGCGGCTTCGAAGCCTGGCGCGACGTCCGCCCCGCGTACCAGGATCACTGGGGAGAGACCCTCCCCCGTGACCATGACGGAGCGGCCGGGACGCATTACACCAACCGCACCGGCCGGAACGATTTGGTCCTCGGCAAGGTGGCGCGGGACACGCGCCACGTCTATTTCTACGCGCGGACCCGCGAACCACTCACGCCCTCCACCGGGTCTCATTGGATGTGGCTGTTGATCGACGCGGACCAAAACACCCAAACCGGCTGGGAAGGCTATGACTTTATCGTCAATCGGACTATCGAAGACAACGGAAAAACCTGGCTGGAAAAAAACACCGGCGGCTGGAACTGGGAGAAAGCCGCGCCGTTGAATTTCAAGGCGGCCGGCAACGAACTGCATCTGGCCATTCCCCGCTCCGCCCTGGGTTTGCCGGACGATTTAACGGCCGTAGCCCTCGATTTCAAATGGGCCGATAACCTCCAACGGCCGGGGGAAATCATGGATTTTTATCTGAGCGGGGACGTGGCCCCCGAAGGGCGCTTCAAGTACCGGTATGATGGGAATTGAATCAATTCATTTTGCTCTTTCTTAAAGGAAATGCTTGATCCTTCTCATCCCGGCCTACTCTCCAGACCTCCATCCGACCGCTAAAAAAAGAGGGGGCACGTTTCCACGTGCCCCGGTACGTTAATATAAACCTTCGCTTCGTTCCTTCAGGCCATTCAACCCTTACTGCAATTCCCAATCCAGCACGGCCATGGGTTTCGCGGGATTTTCGATCACGGTCACCAAGGTATGTTCCTTGGGGGTGGGATTTCCAGTCGCGGGATCAAGGAAGGTGCCGTTGAAGGAGATCACGATCCGGTTGCCATCCATAGCGACATCCCCTTCATGCAGATAAATGCCCTTATCGCCTTCCGCCCCGGAGTTGTGATTGTTGAAAACATAGAAAGTGGGGGTCAGTGGCTCTAAATCGCTGTTAAAAATACGGGCCAGGGCATCCGGATTGGAGCCATAGAGCGTGGCGTCCCAGGTAATGATAACGTTCCCATTCTCGTCGGTGGCCGAGTTTTCCCGGCTGAAAGGCAGCTGGCCGTTGGCATCCATAAAGTCGAAGAAATATTCTTCGGTAACAACAACTTCTTTAACCAATTCGCCCGTGACGGCATTGATTTTGGTCACTATGATTTCCGTGTCCGCGTTTTCGCCCGCCAAATAGATAAATTCATGATTGATATTGCCGGCAATGCGCGTGTCGTCAGCCCGCCCCACGTCTGTGACGGAAGATAAATCGGTTTGCAACAATGACAGCAAGACATTTCCGGAATTGTCAAAAGTTGTCAGTTCGCCGCTGGCGCGGATCATGAAGCCGCCCTTGAACGCCACCACATTCGACCAGATTTCCCGGTTCCTTCCCGATCCCGTGCCCACGAACGCCGGGGTGATGCGTTCCCCGGTTTCGCCATTGTAAATCGCCGCCACCGCCGCGTTGCCACCAACCGTGTTGCCTGTCCGGTCCTCCGGGACGACCACGAAATTCCCGTTGGACAAGAACACCAAATCACCACCGAAACGCATATGTCCGCCGCCCTGCGCGCCTTCTGTTCCATAGTAGAGCGGCTCGATCACGTCGATGATCGGTTTCGGACCGGCAGCGGTTTTTTCGAACAACTGCACGGCGCTCACCCGCTCATCATATAAGAACGGGGAAGTCCACCGGTCAGGAGTGAATTCTGTAAACTCCCAAGGAGTAGCCTCCTGGCCTACGATATACCGCACCCCGCCCGGCCGCCGGTCGCACGCGATGCGCGGAGGATTGCCGGTTTGCCTCTTGGTATTGAAATTATCAATGTACGGATTCCCAGCGTCATCATAAAATCCCCAATATTCCCGGACGGTGCCATCCGGGCTGATGAATGCCACCTTGGCGTTCATGGTTCCCGGCAGGGCCATACCGGAAGGATCCTCTCCCGGAACGCCGGCACAGACCGCCAAAGTCCCATCCCCGAATACATCCGTAGTCGGTTCCCAATAATCGCCGTGATCAATGTCTGTCTTGAAAATCCAGGTATCCGGCAGGATCACTTTCAATCCCGCCGCTTCCACCGTGACCGGTTCCTGGGCCGCCAACGGCATCGATAAAATCATCATCATTCCACCTACCGCCAACAATGAACAGATTGTTTTGCACATAATCCTTTCCTCCAGCAGATTGAATAAATTCCATCGATCGCATGATTTCATCTCATCATGAAGCGGAGTAATGTCAAGTCTGGTCCCCGGGAATGACCGCCTGATTTCCTCTCCCGTCCCGAGACCGCTTAACCCTCATCAAAGCCCTGGGGCCAATTCACCCGATTGCGGAAAAAGAAAGCCTCCCGCCCCCTGGGAGATGATTTATACTGTTCTTTTGCGAGCAAAGCAGCAGTCGGTCCCTCTCCAGGAGGCACGAGCCATGGGTGCGGTATCCACAGGCCCACAGCGGGTATGGGTGTTCATGGACGCGGGGGATACCTTTATTTATGGCTATCCCACGTTTTACGAAGCTTTGCGGGATTGTTTTCAACTCGCCGGACAAGAGTTGAGCCTCGATCGCGCCCGCGCCGCCGTCTCGGATTACATGACACTCAATCCACCCCGCCATCTCGTCACCCAGGAACGCTTCTCCCGGTATTTTCGAACACTGTACCGCCAAGTACTGGAAACGCTGGATTATCCCGCGGATGCCGAAGCCGGTACCGGCTGGTTATGGAACGAATGGCAAAGCGGGCACCGGCTGCGTCTGTTCGAGGACGTCCGCGCGGCCTTGGATCACCTCCGGGCGGCGGGTTGCCGGCTGGGGGTAATCTCCAATTGGGACCTGACCTTCGAATCAGTGCTGCGACGGCTGGGGGTCTTCGAACGGTTCGAAATCGGCATTGCCTCCTGCGCGGTCGGATTCGCCAAGCCGGATGAACGGATCTTCCGCGTGGCCTTGGATCGCGCGGGCATTGCTCCCGGAGAGGCTTGGTACTTGGGAGACCGCGAGGACACCGACATCCTTCCGGCCAAACGGTTAGGCATGAAAACCATTTTGATCGATTATTATGACCAGGGACACGGGAATGGCTTGGCGGATTATCATGCCACCAGCCTGAGTCAGGCGGTCCATTGGATTCTACGCGAAGAGAAAGAACGGCTCAGCGCTTCTTTTGACTTTCCATGATCACCATGCGCTTGGAAATGGGGGCATCCGGCCGGACGGCGCCCGGTTGGGGCGATGGGGAACTACCAATCGGAGATGATTTGAATTCCATCCCTTTGGCGGATTGATTCAAAATCCGCGCCATGGTATGGATCAGCCGTTCGGTTTCACTTTCTTGCCGTTTCAACACCGCTTGCTCTTTTTGAACCAGTTGGATTTCTTGCTGGGTATCCATGAATTTCCGCGACTGCGCCCCCAATGCCTGGGTGACCATCGGTTTCTTTTCTTCATGGACTTTGAGGAGAAGGGATTTGAGGCTGTTGATGTTCTTCCGCAATCCGTGGGAGGTTTCCTGGAGCCGGCCTTCCCGCTGAGCGGCGAGATAACGGTGACAGCTGAGAATGGATTTTTTCTGGCGCTGAAGGTCCAGGCGCAAGATGTTGGATGCCTGAATGTCAGACTCGATTCCGCGGCTGAAGCGAAGATATTGATGCTTGATCATACCCAACTGATGCGCCAGTTCCCGGGCTTGGTCTTGATCCCCCGCTTTTTGATATTGCAACAACTGGATCACCTTCTGTTCGAATTCGGCAAGGATGGGATGCTTCTGCCTCAGCTCTTTAATCTTGTGCGAACACTCGCGCAGTTTTTTCAATTGATAATGAACTTGCCGGGCCAATCGGAGAAGTTGCGGCTCCACCCGCCGGATTTCTTCCGGCAAGATCAAGGCGTTGTCCCGGTATTTCTTGAGAGTCAGCCGGGCCAGCCACAGAACGATCTGGATCTCTTTTTCCAAAACGCGGGGATCTTCCCGTAACGCTTTTTCGAGGTTCCGTTTCAGATCGCTCTCTTCTTTTTCCGGAGAGGACTGCACATACGCGGCGGCCTCCTCCAAGGTCAGGAAGCGGATTCCATCATCGCCGGCCACCCGGATCAACGCGGCACCTTCCTGGGACGCTTGCTTCAGGGCATCCGCGATCACTTTCTCAAGAACCGATTCCAACCGGTCCGGTGTCAGATCATCGGCATCAGGTGGCAAAAGGGTGTCATAATCTATGGTAAAACCCATCGGTTTGCTCTCGTGGATAACCAATCTTTGCCATCGATCAGAAAATTTCGAAACATCCTCGAATCAGGCGTCGCCCTGCTACGAAATCGCTTTCCAGAATCCGTGCATCCTCCTTGCCTTCCAAATGGGAACTTGGGTCAACCCGCGCCGGCTCATGAGGATCCCGGGGTTTTACTCCCCGAAGGTCCAGCCTCCTTGGGATAGGCCAGCTTGGACGAAACCGGAGGTGCGGGCGGCGCGGGTGGAACCGGTTCCCGGTCCGGTGATTCTTGTTTCACCTGTTCCGTTATGGTTTGAATGAGAGATTCCATCTGCCGTTCCTGGAATTGCAACACTTCCCCTTCTTGCTGGAGCGCGGCCAATTGGTTTTGCCTTTGCGTGATTTGATGTTGAATCTCATCCAGATTCATTCCTCCCGGAGATGCCGCCGAACTGGCCTTTCGGACATTTTCCCGGGGGAAACTGGATGGCAACGGGCCCTGAAGGGAGTGAAGTTGCTGTTGAAGTTGTTCCAATTCACCGCGCAGGACATTTTGGCGGGAAGCGCAGATTTCAGTTTGCGCGCCGATCAATTTTTTCTTCGTCTTCTGAAGGTTGAGGCGTTGGATATTCAAGGCGTGCCTTTCCGGCTCAAGAGAACGGCAGGCCAGGAAATACAGTTTTTTCTTCAACGCCAGATCCTTGGCCAGTTCCCGCGCCCGTTGAAGGTTGCCCTTGGCTTGTTCTTCTTGCAATTGCGTGGCTAAACGCTCATATTGCCCCAGGAAGGGATAGGCCTGCCGTTTTTGTTCCAGCCGGAGTTCGTATTCCCCGGTTTGGGCGAGATCGTCACGAAGTTCGCGTTCGCGGTGCTGGAGGGCCGGTTCAAGCCGTTGAACCTCCTCGGGCGGCAACGCCCGGGTTTTTTTGTATTGGTGCAGCGTGTACCGGGCGATCGCCAACAAAATCTCCAATTCGCGGCGGATCGGCCCAAGCTTCCCCCGGAGCGCCTGTTCCACGGCCTCGCGTGTATCCTCGTTGATGGTTTGCTTGAGAAACTCCGCGGCCTGTTGGCGGGTCATCCAGGTGATTCGCCCGCCATGCATGACCCGCACCAACTCCTGAGGGGAAAGACGGGCTTGTTCGGAAGCGATGGCCATAACCTGATCCAGAAGATTTTGAATCTTCTCTTGCGATATGGTTTCCTCTTCCGAATCGAAGAATTCCGAAAAATCGATCCCAATCGGTGAATAAGTATTCATCATCAAACCGTACGTAATCCGGGCTATCCAAAAAAGAATCCAACCATATAAAGCATCGGCATTGCATGCGCATTTTAACCGCTCACCGTTTCCGGCCGGTGGGGTGATTGTATCAAAAATCGAGGGAAAAGTTAAGCAGATAGTTTGAATTTTTCTCAATTTTACACAAAATTAAATGAGATCTTTTTTCCGATGTTTCCTCAGAAATTCTAGGATACAATGAAACCATGCGGACTATCGAGAAAGGCGAAGGCTAGCGTCCGGTGAGCACCCCCTTCCCGGCGCCTGTGGAGACAACGGTCCCCCGATTTCTGGGATTCGATGCCAACTCCGCCAAGCCGAATCGTTGAGGTTCCTAAATGATACGAATTGAACACGTAACGAAATTTTATGGTCCGGTCCGGGCGTTATACGATTTGTCCCTGACTATTCCCCAAGGTGAATTTTTTGGATTTTTGGGTCCCAATGGGGCCGGCAAAACAACGACGATCAAGATCATTGCCGGGCTCCTCCGCGCCACTTCGGGCCGGGTGATCTTGGGGGGAAACGGCGTGGGAGAATTTGACATTGCCCGGGAGCCGGAAAAAGCCAAGGCGATTACGGGGTATATTCCAGACCGCCCCTACCTTTATGAAAAACTGACCGGGTACGAATACGTGCATTTCATCGGTGGACTCTACGGCGTTCCGACGGACCGGATCGACGAACACATTCACCACTATTTTCAGCTGTTTGACTTGCTGGACGCCGCGCATTCGCTGATCGAATCGTATTCCCATGGCATGCGGCAAAAGGTGGTTATGACCGGGGCGCTGGTCCACAATCCCAATGTGCTCATTGTGGACGAACCCATGGTGGGCCTGGACCCGCGCAGCAGCCGCCTGGTCAAGGATCTCTTGAAAAAGAAAAGCCGGGAGGGAATGACCATCTTTCTCTCCACCCACACCCTGGATGTCGCGGAAGAATTATGCGACCGGATCGGCATCATCCAACGGGGCCAGTTGATCGCCCTGGGCACCATCGAGGAGTTGCGCCGTATGGCGCTGGATCAAACCTCCGACTTGCGCCTGGAATCGGTCTTTCTTAAACTAACCGAGGAAGAACATAACGAAATCCGGTAGAATGCGGCCTCATGGGCACACCACCTACACCCACATCGGCTCCGGTCATCAAATTTCTCTCGGCCCGTTTCGGAGAGATCACACTCGACGTCACGGAGTTGCTCCTCATTCCCCAAGGGCTGCTGGGGTTCACCCCGTTTCACCGCTACGCCATTCTCAAGGATCCCGAGGAAGCGCCTTTTCTTTGGCTGCAATCCGTGGACGCGCCGGATCTGGCCTTTGTGATCGTGAACCCCTTTCTTTTTTTCCCGGGATATGAAATTCAGGTCAAAGCCCACGAATTGGGGGAGATTCAACTGGACGATATATCCAAGGCCACCGTGTTGACCATTGTCACCATCCCTGAAAATCCGATGGAACTGACCGCCAACCTGCGCGGCCCGTTGCTGATCAACACCGAAAAACGCCTGGGCAAGCAATTCGTTTTGATCGATGAACGCTACAAAACCAAGCATTTTTTACTGAAAGATATCCCGCCAGAATTGGCGGAGCCCCGGAAGCGGGCCGCCCGGTAATCACCGGCTGAATGGTGGGACAACGCGAATCGGGGGACGCCGAATCGGCCTTCCCAGCGTGCCGGATCGCAGAATTTCCGGAACCGGCGGGATGGATTCACTGGGCATTGGAGGCCCTCATGCTGGTACTGAGCCGCAAACGCGACGAAAGCATTATTATCGGCGATGACGTCATCATCACCGTGGTGGACATCAAAGGCGAACAGGTGAAACTGGGCGTCACGGCTCCCCAAAACGTTTCCATCCACCGGAAAGAGGTTTACGAATCCATCCAGCAGGAGAACCAAGCGGCGGCGCGTTCGGGGACATCCAATTTGAGCGGTTTGATCAAAGTGTTGCACAAAAAAAACATCCCCTCTTCCGAATAATCCCCCATTTTTTCCGGATTTAGCTTTGAACCGGCCAGAACCGCTTCAGCCAGCTGGACACCGCTTGCCCCCAAATTCCTTCTCGATGCCGTGGAGCGGAGAGCGACCAAACATAGCATCCCGGATAACGGGTGAGCCCATCCAGATCCTCCGGCGCGCACCGCCGCGGCGCCAGCGTCATCCGGACTTCCTTGGCCGCATACGCTTCTTCCAGAGGGACCGATTCGAAGGCGGAATCCGGAGGGATAAACCAGCGGTATTGTCCGTACCCGCGCGTGGAGATGATGTTGAACACCTTCAGCCGGTCCTGGATAGTTTCCAGGGATTCCTGCACCCGGCCGGCCACGGCGCGAAACGCCTCTTCCAGCGCGGCCGATGAATCAGCCCGCCCGATGCCGCCAGCCAAGTCCGGCAGGGAATCCCAGTAAAAGCGGGTGAAAGGAGCGATTTCCTCGCGCAGATTCTGCAGCCGGTCCAAGGAAAGATCCCCCAGGTTTTGCGGAATGGCATAGGGAAATTCCAGCACCGCCCGCCACACCGGCCGGCCGGCATCCCCTCCCGGAGGGAGGCATTCGATCAACATGGCCAGTTCGTCATGTTCAGGATTGTCCGTACACCGGGGGGCCTGACGGACGGTCTGTTGGTGGAGAGCGAGACAAGTTGTCAGAGTCATGACCATCTTGCGGGTGGAGAAGCACCACTCGTTATACCGGTCGATTTTCGCGATGCCGAGTTCCACCAGGCGCCGGGCCACCTCCGGCCATTGATCCACCCGGCCGAGATGAAAGGTTTTGGCGGAAGTCCGCTCTTTTTCGTATTTGCCCAACTGGCGGATGTACTCCGGAATCCCGTCACAAAAACCGTGCTCGATCACCCGCAAGAACCGGCGGACGGTCTCGGAATCCGCCGCCTCGGGAATCCAATTCTCTAGAAATCCATATTGGGCCATTTCCGACAAGAACCGCTTCAACTCCTTGCTGTCCCGCGGCGGCCGGTCAGACGTATGGATCCGGCATAGAGAAGGGAGATACAAATATTGATGCCGCAACACGGTATCATTGGTCAGGTAAAAATGTGGAAAGAAAATGCATGAATCCATTACGCCTCGTAAAATATTGGACAAAGGATTTCCTTTCAGCCCCCTACGCCGCTCGCGGGCGGTCCGGCCGCTTTTTACCGGCTAGGATTGTTACTATGAAACAAGCCGGAATGAAGGGAACCATACGGTAGCACAAGAATCCCAAAGGCTCCACCCAGGAACGTCCCGGGACAGGGAGGCGAATCCCCAGGGATCTTCAGCCACCGGACGGAACGCGATAGACTGCCTCATCCATCCCAATCCGCCGGCAGGCAGGCAAGACGAGGCTGATGTGTTTCCAACGCTGGTGAATACTCTGGCTGTGGTCATCGGTTCCCTGGCGGGCATGGCCTTCCATGGCCGGTTGACGCAGCGGTTTCGTATCATTTTGTTTCAATCCATCGGGTTGGCGACGCTGGTGATCGGCTTGCAAGAGGCCTTGAAAACCCAAAACATCCCCTTCCTGGCCTTGAGTATGATCGCGGGCGCGTTGCTGGGGGAAGGGATCGACATCGAAGGCCGGTTGCAAGCGTTGGGCGGCTGGATCAAAAAACACGTGGGGCAACAGAAAAATCCCGAGTTTATCGATGGATTTGTCAACGCGAGCCTGTTATTCTGTGTCGGGGCGATGAGCGTGGTCGGCTCCTTCCGGGCGGGCGTGGAGGGCAACGGCGATATTCTCTACACCAAAAGCATGCTGGACGGCCACGCCGCCATCTTTCTGGCGGGCGCGATGGGCGCCGGAGTGATGGCCAGCGCCGTTTCCGTGCTGGGATTTCAAGGAGGATTGACGTTGTTGTTCATCGCCTTCGGCCGGGGATTGCCGGATTTTGTCATCCGCGAAGTGGGGGCCGCGGGCGGACTGTTGATTGTGGGGATTTCCATCAATCTCCTGGACGTGGGAAAGATCCGGGCCGGCAACCTGCTGCCCGCCATGCTTCTGGCGGGAATTTTGGCCTGGATGCAACCGGGATGAAAATCCCCCAGAACTTTTCCCGCCCGCAAAGGCGTGGGGATCATCCCTTTTCGAATTCGCGCTGCAGGGTTTCGATAGCGTCCAAAATAGCCACGAAACGGCCGCCGAATTTGGTCAACTGGTATTCCACGCGGGGCGGGATTTCTGGATAAGTGATCTTTTTCAGGATTCCGAACCGCTGCATCTTCTTCAACCGCTCATTCAGAACCTTCGTCGTCAGACCCGGACAGGCCCGTACCATGGCTCCCGGCCGAATGACTCCCTGTCGGATAAGAGCCAACACCTGCAAGGACCACTTACATCCCACGACGGATTCAATCATTCCCATCACGGGAGGGAAAGATTCGGGGTCTGGGGAACGGGGAGGTGGAAAATTTTTGTCTTTTTTTATGATCTGATTTCGTGAAAGTTGGACCATGAGGTATGTACTCTACCAAAAAGTGCGTACTTGCCGGCGCTTTTTCACCCTCTAGGATATAAGGCACGCGCGCGAAAACACCCGGCCGGGACAATTCTATTCCGATTGCAGGAGAAGGAAAATGAAGACCAAGGCGGTGTTTTATCATGCGGGTTGTCCGGTTTGCGTGGATGCCGAAAACCAGGTGGTCACGGCGTTGGATCGTTCCCGGTACGAGGTTGAGATCGTCCACCTGGGGAAAGAAAAATCCCGTCTGGACGAGGCGCGGCGGCAGGGCGTGAAGTCGGTGCCCGCGCTGGTAATCGATCAGCAGGTCTATCACATCAATTTCGGGGCATCGGTAGATCAGCTGACGTAACAGGCCAAGCAAAATCCAGACCCCACCCTCCATGCCAAGAAGGGCGGCCCACCCGGACCGCCCTTCCGGCATGAAAAGAAGCGGATCGTACTTAACCACGCGGGAAACACCGGATGGGATTCCAATGTTTCCGCGGGTCAGGAATTGGTCTTTTGTTGCAAGGCCGCCAAGTTGCCCAGCAGCGAGGTGGCCTCCAGATCGCCGGGATCCTTTTCCAAAATCATCGCCAGGTTTTCCGCCGCTTCGCTCATCCGGTCCAACACGAAATAGCCATACGCCACGAGAAAGCGCGCTTCCACGTGATCCGGATGTTGGCTTAGAAAGCGCTCCAGCACGGCCAGATGGGCGTTGAAATCGTTGGTATCTCCATAAAAGGTGGCCACCTGGATCGGTTCCTGGTACCAATCCGGATGCAAGACCAGCGCGCGCCGCAACGCGGAAGCCGCTCCTTCGTAATCCCCCACCGCGAGCAAAGCCCAACACTGGCCCATTTTGACCATCGGCGTATTGGGTTTCAGGCCGGCAATCCGGTGGTAGGCTTCGACAGCTTCCTTGTACCGCCGGTCCCGGAATAGGCGCTGGGCTTGATCGAGTTGCCGGACAAAACTGTCCTTGCTGCCGGGCCCGTGCGAAGGGATATACGAAGGTTCTTTGTCCCGGGGCGGGGATTCGGCCTTGGCCGTGGGTTCTTCGGCCGGGCGTTCCATAATGATTTTCTCCCGTTCGAGAATGGGATACCGCGGGAGAACCTGGGCCGGCGCCCCGGGGGAGAGCGTAACTCCAGGAGCGAATGGCCAATTCCCGTAGGCGGGAGGCTGGGTATACACGTACACGATACGTTCCGGGGCCCGGTACGACACGCGGGAAGTGTCCGGCACATTGAGGGGCCGCCGCCCCCGTTCGTAAGGAGGCATCAACCCATAGTTGGGATACGGCTCCAAAGTGAAAATGGGATAGCGGTACGCCAGTCCACTGCCCCAAAAGAAGGGCCGCAACCGGTAATTATAAAATCCGAAACTCAAGGCATGCGCGTCGAAGGCCCCCACCCCCGCCACGGTAACGATCAGGCTGAAAAGTAAGGTCCGTTTCATGATTCCTGCTCCATTTCGCCAATCCGGATCAGTCTGATATCCGGGATCAAAAAGAAACAATAACATCGCAACGCATGGTCCATCCACCGGGGAAAATAACCGAGGAGCGCAATCGCTTCTATTTTAACACGGCAAAGACAAACTCATATGGGATTTCCACCGAGGCTCCTTGCGCCCCGGGAACGCGCGCCAGCCGTGTGATCCGCATCCGGACGGAGTGCAGCGTCCGGGGCGCCACCGCGAAATACACATTTCCCTCCACCATCGAATGCGGCTGGATGGTCAGGGGCTGAATCGGCAAGGATTGCGCCAAAACGGAAGAAGAGATTTGGCCCCGGCCGGAGGGATACGAACTCTCCCAGTAGACGGCGTTGAAACTCGAGTGGTTGTACGATCCATATCCCACTCCCACCGTCGCCGCGCGGCGGGTACCCTGGGCGGCGGCCTCGGCCACGGCCGGCGGGCTCATGGCGAAATATTGGCGGCCTTTCTCCGTCAGCAGCACGAAATCCTTGGGAACGAACTCGAGGGGAACATCGGTTTGGTTGATCAGGGTTATCAGGAATGTGGTGACCTTGTTCCCAAGGGGAATGGGAGTCGGGGCATGCCGGACACTGATCGCCATGCCTTCCTTGCTGATGCTGCTCATCGTGCTTTCCGCTACGATGTCCACACCGGGGGAAGGCTGGGCCACGAAGCGGGGCGAGGCGCAAGCGGTCAACACCAGAGACAGAACGGCAACAGCCAACCACCCTCTGAGTGATCCCGGCTTCGAACGGTGAACCAAGCGGTGGAATGGAGTGTTCATGAATTGTTATCCTCGATGCTTCCTTAGCGTGGGCAACCAAAAATGAATAACCCTTCCGGCCGGCTTGCGCCGGAACCGAATGCATATTCCTATTCATTATAATCGTACCGCGAAACCGGCTGACTAGGTACTGTTGAGTTTTTTCAACGCAGATCGAATATTCCAAATGGAACGGATTCATCGATCGCACAAAGCTTTCTCCCTGGGCTGAAGCCCTAAGCCTGGGCTAGATTAAAATTGCTGTTGGAGATAGTACCCGGAAGTAGGATGAAAGTTGGAAAGGACCTTATAGTCGGCAGGGTGCTAAAGCCGGGGTCGGAATCCGCCCTGTGCAATCAGTCGTCCCCAGCCGGATTCAGGATGATTCCGCCGGGGCCGGGGCGCTGGAATAGGTGAAGAGATTCCGCAAGAACTGCCGCAATCCGCGGGGGCGGTCGGTTTTGACGTCGATCTGCAAAATCGTGGCCGCGATGTTGCGGATCGCGTGAGAAGCCGGGCAGGCAGGCGAGTGAAGCAGAAACGGTTTTTGATGACGCACGCTCTTAAGGACTTCGGCATCCCGGGGGATGAATCCCAGGTTGTTGAAGGACAATTGAAGGAATTGCCGGCACATGTGCAGCATCAGGCGGATCACTTCGGCGGCTTCGTGATTACTTTGGGCCATGTTGACCAGCACCCCGATTTCCTTGTGCGGATCGTGCCTGTGCAGGGTTTTGATCAACGCGTAGGCGTCCGTGTAAGCGGTTGGTTCCGGCGTGGTGACCACGATGGTTTGGTCGGCGGCGGTCAGGAATTGCAGCACATTGGGATGAATCCCCGCGGCCGTATCGATGAGAAATATATCCGGCGCTGGATCAATGGCCGCGAACGCGTCGAACAGGCGGTTCATTTCGCCGGGATCCAGGTTCGTCATTTCTTCCACCCCCGATCCGCCGGGAATAATGCGAATCCCTTCCGGCCCCTCCACCATGATTTCCTCCAGGGTTTTGCCGCCGGAAATCAAGTGAGACAGATTGAGGCGGGGGGTGATCCCCAGCAACACGTCCACATTGGCCAGGGATAAATCGGCGTCCAAGAGCAGGACCCGCTTTTTCATCTTGGCCATCGCCAGCGCCAGGTTGCAGGCCACGTTGGATTTGCCTACGCCGCCTTTGCCGCCGGATATCGCGATCACCCGCGTGTGGTCCTGGAGAAGCAGGCGGCGGCTGGGCATCCAACCCGGCGCGGGATCCCCGGCAGCCGGCTCCGGCAGGGCTGTGCCGCCGCGCATCGTCTTCTCCAAGGCGGCGGCCTTCTCCTGCTCATCGGGCTGGAGTGGGAGGGTGGGAGTTCCCCCACTTGAAGTGGTTGGTTCCGGTGGTGCGGAGTATGGCGCTTCGCGTCTATTCCCGGGAGCGGATGCCGCCTCCCCGGCGGATGGTGTCCCGGCGGAAGGGGATTCCGAATTGTCTGCCGGAAGTTCTGGATTTACCGGCGGCGTGGCCGCGGTGGGGGAAATTGATTCAGCGGCAGAATCCGATCGATCCGGCGATGGCGAATGTCCGGGTGTGGATTTCTCCAAAACCGGCGGATGGGTTTCCGGAATCCCTGAGGAGCCAGGGACTTTAGGATCAACAGACGGGATATCTTTGCGCGGAGTGACGGCCGGACGGAATTCCTCGGGATGGTCCAGCGTGGAAAGGCCGGGCGCGGCTCCACCCGAGGGGGGGAGCGATTCTTGTTTCGCCAATTGCCGAAGGGTTTCGGCTTGATCAGGAATTCTGCGTTTCATGAGCCTGATCCTGCGCGCAGACTGGTTCCGCGGATCCGTTGGGCCCCGAACGGTCAGTGAGGGGAACGGCCGGTGGTTCGAGGACCCCCGCGGGGGGCTCTTCAAGTACGGCGCGGTTGACCGTAGGCCGGCTGAGGAGGAGTTTGGCGATCCGCTCGGGCCGGGCGCGTTCGATGTCCTCGGGCACGTTTTGGCCGGTGGTCAGATAGGATATGGGGATCTTGAATTTCATTACCGTATTCAACAACGGGCCATAGGTGGTGGATTCATCGATCTTCGTGAAAATCAGCCGGGTGGGGTGGACTTCCTTGAAATGCTCCACGACGTCCACCATGTCGCTGTATTTGGTAGTGGAAGAGATCACCAAATGCACTTCAGAAGGGTGGCTGGCTTCCACAATCCCAGCCAAGGTGCTCATCTGGGGCATGTTCCGCTGGCAGGTGCCCGCCGTGTCGAAGAGAACGAGGTGCGCGTCCTTGTGCTTGGCGAGCGCCTGGCGGACCTCGTCGGGGGAATAAGTGACTTCGAGTTCCACACCGAGAATTTCGGTGTATTTCTGGAGTTGTTCCACCGCCGCCAACCGGTAGAGATCCGCGGTGATGAAAACAATCTTGGGCCGGATGCCGTTGAGGGGATTGTACCGGTACTGGGCCGATATTTTGGCCAAGGTGGTGGTTTTCCCCACCCCGGTGGGTCCGACCAGCATGATCACCTTGGGCTGCCGGGCGTGGAAATCCAATTCGGCGGGCGGAGCCGTCTCGATTTTCGAGGTCAAGTACGACTTGAGGGCCGTCCAGACGTCATCCTTTTCATCCGTGGTTTCAGCGATTTGATTGGCGATAACCAACGCCAGGCGTTCGTCCACATCCTGATCCAAAAGATGGGTATAAAGCTCCCGGGTCCGGGGCGGCACGGCCGGGATCTCACCCACGGTGAGGGAAGGCGCCAGGTTTTCCAACAATTTGGTCAGTTTGATCAAGCGGTTTTCCATGGTGGAAAGACGGTCTTCCAAATTGACCGGCCCCGGAACCGGACCATCTTTCCGGGGAACCGCCGGTGGCAGCGGAGGCAGACTCTCCCGCGGCGGCATCTCTTTCTCCGCCTTCTTTTCGCGTTCCAGTTTCTTGGAAAGCGCCAAAAGCGGATTTTCTTCCCGGGACGGTGCCAGCGGTTCGTCACTGATCCGGAAATCCACCTTCTGGCCGATGCGAGGCAGAGGTGTGGGAGACGCAGAGGCCGCCGGCCGTTCCGGGGGAGCGGCCACCGGCGCGGAGGCGGCCGGGACCTTGGGATCGAGCGCGGCGGTTACCTCGACGGTTTTTTTCCGGAACCAGCCAAACAGGCCGCCGCCAACGTCCCGCGAGTAGAGGATGATCGCGTTCGGGCCAAGCTCCGCCTTGACCATGCGCATGGCTTCCGCCATGTCCTTAGCTTGGAACTTTTTCACTCTCACTTTGCCACCTCACTGTGGAGATACGGGTCACCGGGACCTCGGGAGCGATCTCGTTGTACGACAATACGATCAGATGGGGAATGCTCCGCTCGCACAAGCGTTTCAAATGGGCCCGGATGGGCGGCGTGGTCAGCACCAAGGGATGATAGCCGGAAGCCATGGCGCGGTTGGCCTCCTGGTGAATCGCGGAAATGACCTTATCCGCGAAGACCGGGTCGGTCGCCATGATGCCGGCGGCCCCCCCGCGTTGCATGCCTTCCAGAATCCGGGTTTCGATATTGGGATCAAGGGTAATAACCGGCAACTGACCGGAAGCATCCGTGTACAAATAGGTAATCACCCGGGCTAGATTCATGCGGCAATATTCGGTCAGAGTGTCGGGATTCATCTGGGCCATTTCGGCGTAATCGGCGATGGCTTCAAAAATCAATTCCAAGTGGCGGATGGGGACCCGTTCCCGCAGCAGGTTCTGCAGGATTTTTTGAATCAGTCCGATTTTCACGTGCATCACTTCGATCAATTCGTTGACCAGGACGGGATTCCGTTCCTTGAGATGATCGATCAGTTGTTGGGTTTCCTGCCGGCCCAGAATCTCGTGCGCGTGGGAACGGATCACTTCGGTCAGATGGGTGGCCAGGACCGCGGCAGGTTCCACCACACTGTAACCGCTCATTTCGGCGCGGGACCGTTCATCCGGTTCGATCCACTTGGCCGGCGTGCCGAAAGCCGGTTCGACGGTACGGATGCCGGGGATGTCATCCTCCTCGGTCATGTCGGGCTTCATGGCCAACAGGCGGTCGGGGCGAATCTCGCCCTCGGCGGCCTTGATGCCCCGGATGCGGATTTGATACTGCCGGGGACTAAGTTGCATGTTGTCGCGGATGCGGATGGGAGGGACGATGATCCCCAGTTCCACCGCCGTTTGCCGCCGGATCACGCTGACCCGGTCCAGCAGGTCGCCGCCCTGGGTGCTGTCCACAATCGAAATCAACGAAAATCCGATTTCGATCTCCATGGGATCCACCTCCAGCAGGCTTTCCACGCTTTCCGGCGCGGGAGGAGTGACCGCTTCTTGTTCGAGTTCCCGTTTCCGTTCTTCTTCGGTGGCGCGGCCTGCCCGCTGAATCCGCCATGCGCTCCCCCCCAACAACAAGGCGAGGAAGAGAAACGGCGGCACGATGCCCGGACTGAAGAGGAGACCCAGGCTGGCGATGACGAACAGGGCGGCGGCGGCGACGAACATGGCCTCGGGACGGGCAAACAACTGGTGGGCTAAACTTTCGCCCAGCGCGGTTTCTTCGGAAGCCCGGGTGACCACCACACCGGCGGCGGTGGAGGTGAGCAAGGCCGGGATCTGAGTGACGAGTCCATCCCCAATAGTCAAAATGGTGTAAGTCTGGAGGACATCCACGATAGCCAGGTTCTCGGAGTAGCCCACTCCGAAGCCGCCCAGGAGGTTTATGACCGTGATGATAATCCCCGCGATGGCGTCCCCCCGGACAAACTTGCTGGCGCCGTCCATGGCTCCATAGAAATCGGCCTCCCGGGCGATGCCGGCCCGGCGCGCGCGCGCTTCGGCTTCGGTGATGAGGCCCGCGTTCAGGTCGGCGTCAATGGCCATCTGCTTGCCCGGCATGGCGTCCAGGGTGAAGCGGGCGGCCACTTCCGCGATGCGCCCCGAACCCTTGGTGATGACCACGAACTGGATGATGATCAAAATCAGAAAGACGACAAAGCCGATGATAGGATTGTTCCCCGCCACCACCTGGCCGAAGAATTCAATCACCGCGCCCGCCTTGTCCAAGGCACCGGTGCCGGGAGTGAGAATCAACTTGGTGGAAGCGACATTCAACGCCAGACGGAAAAAAGTCAGGATCAACAGGATCGTCGGAAACGTGCTGATCTCCAGGGGATTGGCCATGTACAGCGACAGCATGAGCACCAGCAAGGCCAACGTGATGTTCGCGGCCAGCAGCAAAGAGAGGAGAGAGGGCGGAACCTGGCCGAGCATGACTCCCACCAAACTCACCACGGCGAACGCCACCGTCATGTTGGCGGTCTGTTGCGCGGCGGTCTTGCGGGCTGGGACGGCGGCCATGGTTCAATCCTTTACGCCCGGACTGGAATCCGGCGGGTTAACTTATAAACATACGCGAGCACTTCCGCCACCGCTTGGTAGAGATCGGGCGGAATCAGGCCGCCCACCTCCACCAGTTTGTAAAGGGATTGGGCCAGGAGCCGGTTCTCAACCACGGGGATGTTGTGATCCTGGGCGATGGCTTTGATCCGTTGCGCGAGGATATTCCGGCCCTTGGCGACGACTTGGGGAGCGGGGTGCTCGTCCGGCGAATATTTTAACGCCACGGCGTATTCGGTGGGATTGGTAACCACCACATCCGCCTGGGGGACCTGCTCCATCATCCGCTGGCGCGCCATCTGAATCTGGATGGAGCGGATGCGGCTCTTGATTTTGGGATCCCCTTGAATGTCCTTCATTTCCTGCCGGACTTCCTCCTTGGTCATCCGCAGGTCTTTTTCGTGCTGCCAGCGTTGATACGCGTAATCCGCGAGGGCGAGGAGGATCATGATCAGCAGGGCCTTCACCGCCAGGTCGAAACACGCGTACCCCATGTAAATCACACTGTCTCCCACCTCCATCCCCACCAGACCCATCAGGTTGGGAACTTCCTTGTACACCGTGTAGATCATCACCGGGGCAATGAGGAAAATCTTGCCCATGGATTTCGCCAGCTCCATCGCCCCGCGCGCCGAAAACAACCGCTTGAGGCCCTGGGCCGGGCTCATCCGGCTGAACCGGGGGATCAAGGGTTTCCCGGACCATAAAAATCCCACCTGCAGCAGGTTGATGGCCAGCGCCGCCACGGCGACAATCAAGAAAAAAGGCAAAACAATGAGGAGCGTCCGCAGCCCGATTTCCAGCAAAAGGGAGTAATAACTGTCCACGGTGATGGGCCGGGCGCTTTCTTGCAGGTAATACCGGACTGCTTCCATCAAACTGCCGAAATAGTGGCCGGCCAGGAAATAAAACGACACCACCCCGGCGGTCAACACGAGCGTGGTGTTGACTTCGTGGCTTTTGGGGACGTTCCCCTCCTCGCGGGCGCGCATCCGTTTGCGTCCCGTTGCCGGTTCGGTCTTTTCCTGTCCGGTCTCTGTTTCCGCCATGATCTCCCTCTACTCCGGCCGGATTTCAACCGCCGCTCAGCCAGGCGCCACCCGGCTCAAAAACGCCTCCGCGTACGGGGTGTACCGCGATAAAAACCATTGAAACGCGGTGGCGATGTATTGCATCGACAACCAGAGGATGAATAAAGACATCGAAATGCGGACGGCGAATCCCACCGCCAAAATGTTCATCTGGGGAGCGGTGCGGGCGATGAACGCCTCCGCGATGTTCACCAGCATCATGGCCACGATCATGGGCGCGGCAATCTGAAGACCCATCCTGAATACGATTGTGATCAGGGCGGCGCGCCGCCCCTCATCCAGCAGGAACACTTCCAATCCCGCCGGGCCCAGGTTGCCCAGGGGAAATCCTTCCCCCGGCCCGAGGATCCGAAAACTGTCGGCCGCCACGCTCAAGACGGTTTCCGGTCCGTTAATCGCCAAAAAAATCATAAGCCCGATCCACGTTTTGATCTGCGCGATCAAAAAATTATCCTGGCCGGTGATCGGATCGAACACCGACGCGGCCGAAAAGCCGGACTGCTGGCCGACCAATTCCCCCGCCAGCCCGATGGCGGATAGCAGCACCTGGGCGGCGAAACCCAGGCTCAGGCCGATGGCCAATTCCGCCATCACCGCGAGAGAAAAATCCACGATCCCGTTGTACACCCGGCCGGCCGCGGGAAACGGCAATTCCGCGCCATTCTCCCCCAACCCCACGAAGGGCGCCGCCAACACCACCGCCACCCAAAAGGCAATGCCCGCCCGGATGGGGCGGGACACGGAATCCGCGCTCAAGACCGGCATCGAGAACACCGCCGCGCCGATCCGGAGATAGACGAAGAAAAACGTCATGAATATGGATTCCAAGGGCTGCGGCAACAGGTTCGGCATCGTTGGAATTCCAGTTCAATAATTAAAAATTCCGGGCCACTTCCGGGATCAGATTCATCATCCGCATGGTGATGTCCACCATCCGCTCGATCAGCCATGGCGTCAGGAACAGGATGGTCATCCCCACGACCAACAGTTTGGGCACGATGGTCAGGGTTTGCTCGTTAATCTGGGTCGCGGTCTGGAACATGCTGATCAGCAGTCCAACCGCCAGGCCCACGCCCAGAATGGGCAGGCTGATGAGCAACGCGTTGAACATCATATCCTGGCCGAGCTGGATAATGAACAAATCACTCATATCCGAATGGCCTTTTCTATTTTCCTATGATTCATTCCCATACCGGGCCGGGAAACCTGTCACCCCGCCATGTTTTGATAAAAGGAAGTCCCCAAGGCCCGCGCCAGCACGCTCCATCCATCCACCAACACGAACAACAGGATCTTGAACGGCAGCGAGATAAACGCGGGCGGCAATTGGAACATGCCCATCGAAATCAGGACCGACGACGTCACCAAATCGAGAATCAAGAAGGGGATGAAAATCATGAATCCCATCATGAAGGCCTTTTTCAACTCACTGATCATGAAGGCCGGAATGAGTACATGAGTGGGCACGTCTTCGGGGGAATCGGGTTTCTCCATGCGGGCCATGGACATGAAAACGGCTACGTCGTTGGCTCCTTCAACGCCGATCTGCCCCCACATGAAATTCCGCAGGGGAATCAAGGCCCGCTGCAGCATGACGTAAAACGGAGGCAGGTATTCGGTCACCGGCTTGCCGTAGGCGTCAATCTCTCCCGGATGCAAGCCCTGGAGTTCCTGGTTGAGATAGGGCTGGATGGCGGTGCGGTTGATCTCCTCGAACACGGGAGTCATGATGAAAAAAGTCATGAAAAGCGACAGGCCGACGATCACCTCGTTGGAAGGCGTCTGCTGCGTCCCGATCGCGCGGCGCACCAGCCCGAGGACGATGGAAATGCGGATGAACGAGGTGGTCATCACCGCAATGCTCGGCAATAATGATAATATGGTCAACAGGAAGAGGATCTGCAGGGTGACCGACACATCCTGGGGATGGGGGCCGGTAATGGGATCAATGCCCAGCCGGGAGACGAGCGGTTGTCCCTCTTGCCCGTAAGCCAGGGGAGAAGCCCCCCCGATCCACATCCCCAGGCCGAAAAGCCATACGTGGAGTTTTCTAGGCATTTTCTTGTTCTCCCTTCTTCCGCAGGCGGTGCGACAAGCCCTTCAGAAAGACGAGGCTGGCATTGACTTCCTGGCGGAGCGAACGGTCGTCCAAAACCGATTCCCAATGGCTCAACTGGTTTTGAAACGATTCGGAAAGGCGCACCGGCTGACTATCCGGGTTGGATGAAGAAACAGCCTCGGAAACCGAAGCCGCTTCCGGCGCGGGCGGCGTCTCGATTTTGGAAATGAGCGTGATGGCGTTCGCGCCTTCCCCCAACAGAAAATGCTCTGTCCCCACCCGGATCAAATGCACTTTCGATTTGGGTGACAGATTGTACGTGCTGATCCACGTGATGTGGTTCCCGCCCAGATTGTGGTTTTTCACTAAGAACCGTTTGGCCGCCCAAGCCAAGGCGAGAATCAGAAGAATGACAAAGGCCAGGCTGATCAGCATTTGGCCTAGAGACTGCGTACTGGACCGTCCCCCGGCCTGCTCCAACAACTGGGGAACCGGATTGGCAGGATTCGGTTCGGAGGGGCCGCTTTCGGCGGCATCCCATCGATCCCGCACCGCGGCGAATACCTGGTTCACCATTTCATGAGAAGGAAAAACCGCAGCGGGCGGGGTGGCTCCAGTTACGGTGGGCGTGGACGCCGGTGAGGACACCGGGATGGGCGTGGAGGCGGGTGTGACCACGGCGGCCGCCGGCGTGGGAGTCGGCGTGGGAGTCCGGGTGGCCTTTCTCTGGGCAGACCACGAAGAATCCGCCGTGTGAAGAAGCAGAATACCCCCCAAACCCAAACGAATCCAAAAGCCCATGAAAGTCCACATGGAATTTTCCTGCCGGATTCAAGTACTCCGGCGCCGCGGGATCGAAACGGCATCCGCGGCCCTCAACCGGAATTCATTGGCCGGGGACGTGTGGTCCGCCTCCGGCTATCGCATTACAGACACACTTCAGGAAAGCGGTCCCTCTTCCCTCTCCAGGAAGCCGCTCCCCTGGCATAACTGGCTCCCGCAATCATTCACCAACTGACTAGGAGCGATATCTTCGGCTTTTTCTAGACTTCCCTTCCCCTATCACCAAGGGAGAGGGGATTGATTGCTTTTTCCTTACTGAACCCAATCGATTTCCGCGCTTAGCCTTGGCCGGTTTTCTACGTGCTGGTGACGCGTAAACACCACATGCCCTGCGAATCATCCGGATTCAAATCCCTGCCACATTTTTTATCAGAATCCCACTCTGGCCGTGATTGTCGACAATTTCTCCTTCCGCGATCACCCGCCCGTCCACCAGAACATCGGCCCGGTGTCCCGCGCGGGAGAGCAAGGCCTCCCAATCGCCCGCCTCCAGGCGCAGGATTTCCATCACCTTCCCTCCCGGATGCCGCACCACCACCCGGGTGTCGATCGAGACATCCAGCAGTTTGGAAAAGTTATGAATGGTTTGCGGATCGCCTCCAGGAAAACAAGCCTTGGAAACCAGCCACTGCCAACCGTAATTCAGCGCAATGGCCTCCGCTTCCAGTGAACTCACTTCTCCCCGGATAGCATGGACGCGCAGCAGGGTTCCCGGGCGTAACGACAGGAGATCGATCAATTTGAGTTGGCATGAGGATTTCATTGGTCCTTCCTCAACCCTGTAACGATAAATTCATTCCCGCAATCCGTCCGCGCCATACGATGGCGGCGGGATCATACCCCAATCCGGTTTTTTATTCCTCCTGTATCCTTCTATTTCAAGGCTTCGATCCGTTCTTCTATGGTCAGAATATCCGTAATGCGCACGCCGAAATTTTCATCGATCACCACGACTTCGCCTTTGGCGAACAGTTTGTCGTTCACTAACACGTCCACCGGTTCTCCGGCCAGTTTGTCCAGCTCCACCACCGACCCCGGCCCTAACTCGAGGACTTCGCGGATTTTGCGGTGCGTCCGGCCCAGTTCCACCGTCACTTCCAAGGAAATATCCAGGATCAGGTTGAGATTGGATATATCCACCGGAGGGGCACCGGGTCCGTGAATGTCCCCCGTCCCGCTGAACGGGGCAAACTGGGCGGGTTTGGCCCGGACCGACGCCGATTGACTTTTGGCGCCACGGTCTTCCGGCGTTTCCAGGGGAATCCGGAGCCCCGAAGAAGCGGCGTTGATGATCGAATGCAAAAAATTACGAGGGATAATCTGGTAGATCTTACCGCTGATGGAACTGGATTCGAGCGGGTACGTCAAAAGCAGGCACCGGTCGGGGGAGGCGGGAAGCAAATCGGCAAGCTGGGGCGGCCGGGCGATGATTTCAGGAGCTTCCAGGATGATATCCCCCCCCAATTGCTGGGCCAGTTGGGCGTTGGCCGCGTTGAACAGGGATTGAATGGCTTCGCTGAGGGCGCTTTCCTCCAGATCGCCAAACTCATGGCCGGCCCCGCCGCCGGTCATCTGCGAGGTCAATTTCAGGGCGTTTTCCTCGGTCAGGACCAGCAGAATTTTCCCTTGAATCATCCCCTTGTGGCTCAACTCGGCGGCCACCAGGATGCCGGGGATCTCGTTTTGTATCGAGGCAGCGTCAATTTCTTTAAAATCGTCAAACCGCAAGGCAACGGATTCGCCCAGCAACGTGGTCAGCACATCGCTCCCGCATTCGGATACGACGCGGGCATACTGCTTGACCATGTCCTCTTCCTCGGCCGTGATGGCGCTCGGGCCCGGAGGAGGCGCTTCGCCGCGCAGCAGCGCGTCAATTTCCGCTTGACTCAACGCTTCGGCACACATGGCAACCTGGAAGATCCATTGAACTCAGGGGCTTAGATATCATCCGGCCCGCTGATGATCTTGGTGATTTGAATCGCGTTATGGTTGTGTCTGATCCCCGGTTTGGCCAAATACCGGTATTCATCTCCTATCCGCACCACGAAATCATCCCGGGTATTCTTGTTAAGCTGGATCACATCCCCCTCCTGGAGTTCCAGCAGATCGCGCAAGGTGATCCGCGCCGCTCCCACATACGCGACGATGGGGATGGACACCCGGCGCAGGCGGTCGTAAAGGACTTCGGCGTGTTCTTCCGAAAGATCCTTCTTCGAGGCCGCGTACCAGGAGGTGCTGGATAATTGATTGGCGATCGGCTCCAGCGTGGGATAAGGGATGCAGAATGACAACGTCCCCGAAATCTCCCCCATGGTGACCTCGAAGGTCATGAGGATCACCATTTCCGACGGGAGATAAAGCTGCATGAGCAATTGCGGATTGGTTTCGGATTGTTCGAGCGACAAATTCAACGGCAACACGTTGGCCCAGGCTTCATGGAGGCAATCGAAGGCGCGGTACAGCACCTTTTCGATAATGGTTTGCTCGATTTCCGTCAATTCCCGGTTCTTTTTAAACACATTGCCCGCCCCGCCCATCAAACGGTCCACCACGGGGAAGGAGAGCGTCGGCGACAACTCGATCAACGCTTTCCCTTCCAGGGGATCCATGTTGATGATATTGAGCGACGTGGGATTAGGTATCGAACGGATGAATTCCTCGTAAGAAATCTGGTCCACGGAAACCAGTTTCACTTCCACGATGGTGCGCAAAAACGCCGAGAGGGAGATGGAGAAAATCCGGGCAAAATGATCATGCAAGTTGTGCATGGTCCGGATCTGGTCCTTGGAGAAACGGTCCGGATGGTTGAAGTCATAGACTTTGACTTCGCGGACCCGCTCTTCCTCCTCGGACGCCGGTTCCGGCGATCCTTCCCCGGTGGCGAAGGCGGACAACAGGGCGTCTATTTCATTTTGTGAAAGTATATCCGCCATAATTGATTTCCCCTCCGGCCGTTCAAGCGGGTCCCCGCGGATTACCCCATCCGCGGGTGGCGCAAAGACGTTCCCGGAGGCTCCTTCACGTGACGATCAGCCGCATATAGACTTCGACGACTTCCGCTTTATCCAGAATCGCGTTCAATGCGTTTTTGATTGAATTCCGCATCTTCAGCTGCCCCGCGGCGCTGTTGATTTCCGCCCGGGTTTTGCTACGCAATTCGTCTGAAATGATCTGCATGATCCGGGGCATCTTGTTGCGTGGATTATCCGTGTTGATCCCCATTTCTTCCGTGGCTTGTTTTTCAGTAAAGTTTTTTCGGGGCAAAATCTCCAAGGTGACTTTGGCGCTATAAATGTATTGATCATCGGGCGCGGACAAATTGCCCGTAAACGGCTCCACGAATTCGTATTGGTACCCTACTTCCCTAATGGAAGCGGGACGCAGGGCCTCATCCGCTCCCACTCCGTTCCCCATGAGCATCATCGCCACTCCACCGATCACGCCAATGAGAACCACGAAGCCGGCGACGAGGATGGGGAGTTTAAGGCGGGACTTTCCCTCCGGTGCCCCTTGGGAACCCAGTCCGTTGCTCATTGATATGACTCCTTAAACGGCGTTGCGCAAATGCAATAATCCAAGATTATTATCTCGTATTATAATTGGTAAAAAAATCACTTGTCAAGCAGATTTTACCTCCCCTCCGGCTGCGAAAGAGAAGCACGTGAAATTATACCACCAGGAATCAAATCATTTCCTGGCCCTAACGCGGCGGCTGCGCCATCCGTTGGTCTTTAGGATTTGGTTGTTGATTCGCTTATTATAAAGCAATTATCATGCCGTCCTCCGGCCTGGACATCGCTTGACCAGAAGGTTCCCCGGCGGATAGAATACAATCGGTTCGAAAGGATAGACCACCCATGTCACAAAAAAGTTGGAATCCGGTTTTCCGCGGACTGGCCTTGTTCCTGATGGGAGGAGGGCTGGTTGGAGGACTCGGCGCTTGTTCTTCCACAGACACCATCTCCCTAAAACCCGCCAAGGAAATGTATCATGATGTTTTTACCTGTAAGGGACTCACGGCCGATGGGCGGTGGGTGGGAGTGACCGACGTATTTAAACCGGACGAGGATTCGCGGGTAGTGGTGGTCACCCGGTTGTCGGAAGAAGACACCGAGGAAATCGTTCATGTGGAATTGATGAACCCTCTCAACAACGTGGTTTTGACTGAATCACGCTATTATCCCCGCAATCAAACCGTTGGGATTTACTTCTCGATGACCAAGTTGTTGGAACTGGGGGGCGAAGGAGAATGGCGAGCCATCGCGAACGTAAATGGTGAACCCATCGGCCAAGCGGTATTTTACGTGGGAGAAAAACCCCTGGAGGAAGAAGAGCCTGGAACCGGTTTCTTTGTCGTGGGGGAAGATACCCTCTCCCGGAAATCGGATTCTCTGGATGAGGACGACGAGGGCGGCAACTCTTTCTATGGAGCCAGCCGCTTTGACAACTACATCCGGGAAGTGACCCCAGAACTGCCAATTCCTTCTCCCATCGGCTCTCAACCTTCCCCCGTTGAAACCGATACCCTGGCCCCCTGACGGACACCAGGGCGGCCACGGGCTCCCAGGATAATCACGCATATGGAAATCTACTCCCAAGCCATCCACGAAGATAAAGACATCCTGGCTGTCCGGGACCGGGCCCGAGTCGTCTGCGAAGAACTCGGATTCGGGATCACCCAGCAACTCCAAGTCACGACCTCGGTCTTCGAATTGGGCAAGAACATCCTGGAGCATGGCAAGGGGGGAACCGTCTCCTTCTCTCTCCTCACCGAAGGCGACACCTTGGTCTTGGAAGTGTTGGGTAAAGACAATGGCCCGGGTATGACCGAAGCGGAAATCGAAGAGCTCCTGGAAGGCCGCTCCGCCAAAGCGACCGCCAACCGGGGCATCCCCGCCATGAAACGCTTGATGGATTCGATCGAGATCGAATCGGAACCCCAGGCGGGAACCGTCATCCGCATGACAAAAAAGAAAAATAAATCCAGCAAGACCTTGGCGGGCAATATTGTCAGCTTCTTCCAGGAAAAATTTTCCTCCCGGGAAAACCCCACCCTGACCGAGGAATTGCGGACACAAAACACCAATCTGGTCCAGTCCCTTTCCCTCTACGAAGAAAAAAATGAAGAACTGGAGCGGAAAAACAAGGAATTGCTGGACTTGAAACATCAACTGGAAATATCCAACGCGGAACTGCATGAGCGCACGGCTGAATTGCAAGAAGCGTTGCTTTCATTGGGGGACCGGACCTCCGAACTCGAATCGCAAAACCGACGTTTCACCGCGGTGCTGGAGCAAATGCCCTATGGGGTGGTGATCACGGACCGGTCCGGCGTGATCACGAAAGCCAATGCCAAGTTTTATTCGATGCTTCCTCAGCCTAAGCAAAAACTGGAAGAACTCCGCAAGATCGATTGGTATGCGTACCTGAGTCAATTCAAACTGGAATCCGATACCGACTGGCATAAACGGATCTCCGCCCTCGACGATCAACCCACGGCAATCCAAATACTTCCCTTGCGAATCAAAGGCGATCCGCCCCGGGATATCCAATGCCGGACGATTCCTATCCAGGACGGTGATGATAAATTCATCGGCCGTCTCTGGATTTTTGAAGAAGCCACTCCCGCCCCCGCCGCGCCTTGAGCGCCGTCTTTCTCCGCCCGGGGACCCGGCCGCACAGCAATCCCGCCGGCCCCGAATCCCTCGCCACGGTGTTCAATCCGGTTCCCATGGAGACCGCCCGGCCTTATTCTGTTATAATAGGTTTTATACAATTCGCATCTTCGAGGGATGGGTCAAACCACCATGCCGGCTGACATCGTATGGAAGAATCATATCGCCCTGGTAACCGGCGCCAGCCGGGGGATCGGCCAAGCGATCGCCGTCCGGCTGGCCCGGGAAGGCATCCAGATGATCATCACCGCCCGCGACGCGGAGGCGCTGCAGCAAACCGTGACGCGGATCGAGAAGGACGGCGGGACCGCCGTGGCCATCCCCTGCGATCTCGCCGTTCCCGCCCAGGCTCAATCCCTTGCGCAAGCGGCGGTGGCTTGTTTCGGTGGATTGGACATCCTCGTCAACAATGCCGGCACGGGGTTGAACAAACCCGTGGAGGAATCGTCCGAGGAAGACTGGGACCGGCTTTTCGCTATCAACGCCAAGGCCCCTTTCCTCTTATGCCGGGAATGCCTGCCCGCGCTCAAACTCTCCAAGAGGCCTACCATCATCAACATCGGTTCGGTGGTGGGCATTAAGGGCTATTACCGCCAGGCCCTTTACACGGCTTCCAAGCATGCCCTCATGGGATTCACCAAGGTCCTGGCCGAGGAAGCCCAGGCCTTCGGCATCCGTGTCCACGCCATCAATCCGGGGGGCGTCAACACGAGTCTCATCACCCAGATGCGCCCCGACCTCGATCCCGCCCAACTCATCCAACCTGAAGAAATCGCGGAAATTGTCTGGTTTCTGCTTACCCACCGGGGCAATGGAATTCTCGATGATATCCATGTGCGCCGCGCTTCCGGTTCGCCTTGGTATTGATTCGAATGGAGGTTGATTCCGGCTCCGAATTCACATCGACTGGATGCGGGAGAATGACCGGGCCGGTCGGGAGAGAACACCGGGAGAGCAAATCGGGAACAGAGAAGAGCCTGCGCTTGAAGTGAAAGCAAAAAAAGGGCCACGAACCAACCTGGCCTCTCCAATCAATGCCTCAGACAGGCAGGTTATGGGCTCGATTCAGCAACGCCGGACGCGGGAACCATGCCGATCGGTTCCGCTCCGGCCGCGGGAACGAACTGGGTGGCCAGGCTGGAGATTTCCTTCTGAATGGCTTCCACCTGGCCTTGGGTGGATTCGAGAGATTTCACCAGATCATCCAAGATGGTTTGGAACGCAGCGCGCGCGTCCTCCGATTCGGGTGTTTCCATCCACGTAGCGGCTTGGCGGCGCACCGCTTCAATGCCGGATTTCAGCGCGTCGTGCAAGGTCCGGATTTCCGCCGTCAGGGTTTGCAGGCCTTGGATCGCGTGGCGGTATTCCTCCCGATCCGTTCCCTCCGCCGGGATTTGCGCGGCCAAGGCCTGCCGCACCGTCTCCAGTTGGGTTACGAGATCTCCATGAATCGTATCCACCCGCTGCCCCAGGTTCCCTAGTTGAACATTGGTGCTTTCCATGGCCAACCGGGTCTGGGTGAGGATTTCCAAGGCGGCGGCGAAATCCTGATCCCGCCGCGACTCCCTGCTGGTCCATTGTTCTATTAGTTCCCGTGACGAAGCGGTCAAGGACCGGGTATCCTCCACGGCGCTTTCCAGGCCGGCAATGGCCTGGCTCAAGGATTGCAATCCCGTGGTGACGGCCACGGCGGTTCTTTCAGCCGTCTGATCCTGGGCTTGCTTGAGGGCGGCCACTTCCAGCCACAAATCTTCTGTCCGCCCATGGAGCGCGTACTCCATTTCTTGGATGTCGTCACGCAAGATTTCCACGGATTCCTTCCCGCCGGCGAAACCGAGTTGCAACTCCTCCGCCAGTGCCTGAGTCTGATCCCCGATCAAGGAATGCAGATCCGATATCGCGCCTTTTTGTTCCAGCAAGCCGGCGCGCAGGGTATCCACCAGCGTGTCCACCTGGTTGGCCAAGGTGGTCTCCACGCCGTGGGTCTCATTCCGCAGGTCCTCCGCGTATCCCGCCAGCTTGCCTTCGAGCTGGGCCAAGCCTTCCGAGGCGATGGTTTCCAGATTGCTCCGGCCGGTTTGGGTCTCTGTGTTGATGACCGCCAGATGGCTTTCGATACGATTCAGGCTCCGTTGCGAATCCTCCCGCAAGGCGGACAAGTGCTGGTTCAGGATACGGGCCTGCTCATCCAACCGGCTGCTGAGGACCGTGTTCATCTGCTGGCTCCACTCGCTCATCGAAGTGAAACCCGACGCGAACTCCTGTCCGAGTTGCCGCAAACCATCCTGCATCTCCTGGCTGTTTTGTTCCACCTGCCGGGCAAGGGCCGCCACGTGTCGTTCCACCGCTTGGCTCTGGCCGTGGGCTTCCCGGACGGCTTCCCGGGTTGCCGCGGCTTCCTGGGTCAGGTTGGAGGCCAAGACCTGGAGAAAGTCCCTCTGGTTTTGATCCTGAGATTCAATCGCTTGAGTCAGTTTGGAGGTTTGCTGGGTAAAAGCCTGGACGGATTCGGTCACCAGGGCTGACATGTCCGTCAGCGTCGTGGAAAATTTCTGGGCAAACTCGGCGCTTTCCGCCCGGTTGCCCAAGATATCCTTGCGCGCGTTTTGAATGGCTTGCAGTGTGTCTTCAGTTTGTTTGGATACGTCCCCGGCCTGGGTCAATACCTTGCTTTCCAGGGATGTCAAACGGTAGTCAATGTAATAGGCGGCTCCGGCAAAGCCGATGAGCATCACCAGGAGCATCAGCCAGGCCATCCCATTGGATGAGCCTTTGTTGTGGATGTCCGGGGCCGGACGGGCTTGAGTCGTAAGGGTCGATTCGTCCATCGTTCCACTCTCCTTGGTCTCGTCGGAAAAATGAATCCACCCGCCGGTCCCTACCTTGAAAAAATGGCAGATAAGGACCGGCGGCTCGATGAACCGATGGAAATTCGAATCCAACTAAAACCATAAATCCCTTGGAACAAACCATCCAATCGGTTCGGCTCATGTCCGGACGCCGTCCGTCAAGGCTTCGAGTGGAATGGCACGGGAGCCGTAACAGCCTCAACGCCGCTCGTCCTCCCGCTACAAAACCGCGGGATTTCATACCATTGGATGACATGTTGGGGGTGAGGGAAGAAAAAACGCAGGAAGAATCACGGTTGTGGAAAACCAAAATTCCCTTCTATGTTATCCACAACCAACGAGTAGCAACGAATCAAGTCAAAGATCCCTCAACCAACTGAATTTGCACGGCATGATATTGCACTATTTCAAACAATTTGTCAACAGTTTTTTTGAGGTGAAGGCCTAAAAAAGACAAAAAAAGAGAAATCAAGCAGTTAACTATATGAGGGCACTGCGTTTCTCTTGGAATCCACCCTCCCCTGTATATCTGGACTCCATCAATACAGATCCCACCCGGGAACATCGGCAGGCGGAGGCGCGAAGGTATAGATAATTCCCGTCTCATTGGAATTGGGATCGGTATCGGGCATCCATTCCACCGAGGTGAAGGTCTCGTCCTCGGTTTCGAACACGAGAATGAAATCGTTAAACTCGGGATCGAAAAGGGGCGATTCATCCGGATTGGAAAGCCCGGGTTGCCCATCTTCCATGTTCTTATAAACCAGATCGCGCCGGATGGCGAATTCCACGTCCGTCACATTCCCCTCCATGGGAGCCACGTCCACGTAGGCGAACGTCCCCCATAAATTTTCTTCGCTGGCCGGATCGATGGTGCAAACCCAATCCCCGCATCGTTGATCAAAAACCTGCCGGCCCTGGATGTTGAATTCCGACCCGAAGACCGCCGGCCACCGATGACCGGTGTTGCTGTCCATGTCGGTGTCGAAACCGGTGTTCAAATACCAGAAATAGTCTCCGTACGGCTGCGGACTGGTAAACGTGATCCGGAAATAGAAATAATCCCTATCGTTGGCCAGGTAGCAGGCGGCAAAATCATAATGCAATCCGCCATCGCCGCTGGGATCCAGGCAAGCCGGCGCGATGCCGTCCCAATCGCTTACATCACCGTCCACGACGATGGTCCGGTACACCGGAACCGCGGTCACGATTCCGTAGTACTCCTGAGCCAGGCTGGGAATACCAGAAAGGCCCAGGATCAATAAAGTTAGAGGAAAGGCTTGCCGCATGTCACTGCCTCCAATCTCAGTGTGGGTTCTGCCGCCGGATGCTTTCCGTGATGGGATGGACTTGATTCTCCACGATAGGCAGGGGGATTGTCAACCACTAAATCCATCCTTTAGAAATCAGCCGCATGGCCGGAATCCGAAGGTTGGGCGGTGGCTAAGGCTTCCGGGCCGGAAGCCGGTTCCCGCCCGCTGATTTCGTCCAATAAGTCAGGCGGGATCGGATCGATCGAGAGGATTTCATACTGCCCGGTGTGCATGGGCAATTCCACATTGACGATCTCCCCGGCCCGCTTGCCGTAAAACGCCTGCGCGAAGGGCGCCTGATAGGACAGGATATTCCGGCTGGGATCGGATTCCCACGGGCCCAGCATGATGTACTCCTCCACGGTGTCCGCGCTGGAAGGAGAAATCCGGAAGCGGACGCCGAATCCGATTTGGCTGGTGTCCACCTCGGCGGGATCGACCACCTTGGCGATGTGCATGCTTTCCTTAAGCTCCGCGGCCTGCGCGGCCAGCAGTTTTTGTTTGTCCTTGGCCGCGTGATACTCCGCGTTTTCACGCAAATCGCCGTGTTTGCGGGCGGTCTCGATTTCCCGGACCACATCGGGGAGGTCGGTTTCGATCAGCCGGCGCAGCTCAGCACGTTTGCGGTCGTAAGTGGACTGAAGACACAACAATCCCTCCGGCACAGTCGGCCCTTCCGCGGCGCTCCCGGCGAACAGGGTGGGATACCGCGCCCGGACGATCGTCGTCAGATCCGCCGAGGTCCGCTGATCGATGCCCTCGTTGGTCATGGCGCGGCGGTAAATCGACTGCGCCACCGCCTCATCCGCGTTCTGAATATGGAGTTTGAACAAGGCGTAATGGTTTTTGCGGATCAGTTCCCGGGCGTCTCCCGCCACCTTGCGCAACCAGACCGCCTCGTCTTTCTCGCGCCGCTTGGCTTGGCTGGTCAGGTAATCAATCAGCAGCAACAAGCGTTCGATCACCACCGCCGGACTGATTTTTCCTTCCCACCAGTTCGTCCCCTCGCCGGCAAGAATCCGGCCCGCCAGCCAGATGAACGTGGGGGGATAGGTCCGGTAATGGGCCAACGCCTGGTCCACCACTTCAAGAATCCGGGCCGCGTGCCCCGCTTGTTCCATGGCAGCAGCCAGATCGTCCCGGATCTGCACCGCTGGTTCCAAGAGTAATGCCTGAAAGATTTCCGGCCATTCGGCGGGATAGGTTTTCTGGATTTCTTGGGCGTACTGCCATTGGTGCGATTTGTAGCGCAGATGTTGCAAGATCGAACCCAATTTAGCGGCATCCTGCAAGGTTTCGTCGAGAATGGCCCGGTTCACGGACTGGATGTCTGGATCATAGGCTTTGAGGTCTTCATTGGTGAACCAGAGTTCCACCCGCTCCGCCCGGCTGCGGCGTGAGGGAGCAATGGCGTGGATTTTCCGGGAAAAATGGCGAATCACCTCGGTTTCCACATCGGATTTTTTGGTCGTCCGCAGGTAGGTATAGATTTGATCGACCTTGTCGTGCGGCGCTTTGGTGGCATCGAAGCGCTGCAACAATTCATCCTTATCATCGGCCGCCTCCTCCCGCAGCACGTATTTTTTCAACGCGCCGCCGCTCACCGCGATGTACTTATCCCCCCGCAAGGCCGCGCTGGTTTCGGACCACCAGGAACTCCATTCCCGCACATGAATCAACGCCGGGACCAAGTGCTCTTTGATTTCCTTGGCAGTGAGGGCACCCCCATAACTTTTCAACAGCAATTTGATCAATCCGATGGGATCTTCCCGGAGCATCCGGCTCAGCCCCTCGGGATTGATGGCTCGTTGAACCCGGAAATCCTCGGCGGATAGTGACTCGACCACGTTTTGGGCCAATTCCACATCCATGCCATGGTCGCGCTTTTTCTGGAAATTGATGATCACCCGCCGGTCCAGCATGTTCAGATCCTTGACTAAACCAATCCCCCAATCCGGATGCCGCACATAACAGCCGGGCAAGAAATTCATGAACAGTTCCACCTCCGCCAATGCTTCAGGCAATGGGCGGGTGCTCCGGATGCCGGTGTAGTCCAGCACCCGCTCCATGGCGGGAGAATCCGGGTGAAGACGGCGCAGGGTCTCCACCAGGGGTTCCCGGAGGGATTGATCCTTGGGAGTGTATTCCAGAATTCGGCGGAGCAGGCGGAAACGGTTGCGCCAGTCGTTGCGCTCTTCGGTGGAGGGAAGCAGCATCTGCAGCAAAACGGCGGCCCGCTGGCGTTGTTTGATCCCGTTCAATTGCTCCGCGATGGTGAAGAAGAAATCGAGGTTGTGCGGATCCAAGTCCACCATGTCCAGCCATAATTCCTCGATCTTGTCATAGTGCCGTTCCGCCGTAGCCGCCTCGAGGGCGGTCTCCAGATGGCGGACCGCTTCTACCGTATTCCCCTGCTCCAGGTAATATTGGGACAACCGCTGCGCGGTATCCACAACCCGGTCTTTGAGTTCCAGCAGCCGGCTCATGACCGTTTCGTATTCGCAGTCTTTTTGGCCGAGACGTTCCAACGCCTGTGCCAACGCCCGGAGGGCGAGGGGAAGATCCGGCTCGGACTTCAGACATTCCCGGGCCCGCTCCGCCAGACCGGTCCAATTCTCGCTCTGGCGCAATTGGTTTAATTCGTCCATAAGACGGTCCAAGTCTTTCGTGTCCATAAGCATCAATCCACGGCCTGGTTCGGATGATAGTACAATTGTCAAACAATCTCCCGCCCCACCCGGGGATGGGGCAAAAAGGCATTGTAGCAGGATGCCGGTGGTTTGGCCACGGTGCCGGGTCCGGTCCGAGCCTGGGGAGGGAGGGGGCCGGATTGCTGGATGCCGGAAAACATGGTATAAACCGCCACACATCCTGATACGGGAAGGGATCTTTACGGCGTGTCACCCCAGTTGACCCACGAATATTTCATGCGGCTGGCTATCAATCAGGCCCGGATCGCCGCCGCGCACGGGGATATCCCCGTGGGGGCGGTTGTGGTGCGGGAGGGCGCCGTCATCGGCCGGGGGCGGAATATGCGCGAATTCCGCCAGGATCCTGCCGCGCACGCCGAAATCGAAGCCCTGCGGGACGCGGCCGCTCAACTTGGCGGCTGGCGCCTGACGGCATGCGCGGTTTATTGCACCCTGGAACCGTGCGTGATGTGCGCGGGAGCGCTCGTACAGGCCCAGGTTGAGCACCTGTATTATGGGGCGGCCGATCCCAAGGCGGGAGGAGTGGAAACCCTGTACCAGATTTTGGAAGACTCCCGGCTCAATCATCAGGTTCTGGTCCATCCTGGGATTTTACAAGAAGAATGCGAGCGGTTATTGAAAGATTTTTTTGAGCGGCTACGATAAGTGTTCCCGGAAATACCGGGATCCGGAAAACGAGAAACCTTATCGGAGGGGTGGCCGAGAGGTCGAAGGCGCCCGCCTCGAAAGCGGGTATACGGGCAACCGTATCGTGGGTTCGAATCCCACCCCCTCCGCCAGGGATTCCTTCACCTGAATCTTACGGATTTTAATCTTACGGATTTTCCTGGCTTTTCGTGACTTCCTGTTCCTTTCCATCGCCTTCTTTATAGGCCAAAACCTCAATCTCCTTGTCCAACAGCACGAATCGCGCCTTGTGGGTGACGGTTTTAACGGTATACACCCGGTCCATAATGGTGATCCGCGTCCCCGGCCAGGCAATCTCCCGCGCGATCACGCCGGCAATCGTCTTTTTATCCGCCTCCGCCTCGGAACCGCTGATCCGCGCCGATTCTTGCAATTGCTGGATTTGTGATTGCATCTGCAAACCGGCCCGGATGATCTTCAGGCGCATTTCGGCTTTTTCTTTGTCCAATTTCCCCTGATCCCGCAAGCGGTTCAGGACCTGGACCGCTTGCTGCAAGCGATGGTAGTTGTCTGACAAAGCCGCGATCCGGTTCAGGATTTCGTTGCGTTTTTCCATGCGCTTTTTCAGATCCGCCCCGATCCCCAACTCGGTCTTCACGCCCAATTCGGAACCAATCACCCCGGCGGATATCCGTTTTTCCGCCAGGATGACTCCCCCCACGATCACCGCCTTGGTGCCTCGCACAATCACATCCCGCCCCGCCTTCACCACCGAATTGGTAATCGCGCCATTCACGATCACATCGTTTCCCGCTTCCACACGGGCATTGCTGATGAACTTGACGACGAGGTCTCCCCCTGCTTTGATCACCGCTTTCTGATTGCCCTGAATCCCTCCGTTGATGAAGATGTTCCCTCCGGCTTCCAACTCCGCCGCTTCCACCAGGCCATGGATATGCAAATCCTGCCCGGCTTTCACCTTGAAATCAGGCAAAACCCCGCCGGTGATGATCACGGTCTCGCGGTAGTCGATATGGCCGGTTTCCAGCGAAACATCGCCCTGCACTTTGTAAATGGAAGTTACCGAAATCTTATCGCCTTCCCGGCAGACCACTCCGTTCAGGGCGGCATAGAGTTCCCGCCCATCTTCACTGATCCGGACCCCTTTGCCGGCGGGGAAACGGGCCTCTTTCCCCGGCGTGGCGGGCAATTCCTGGCCGTACACATTCATGCCGGACTCCCCCGGGGTGGGCGCGATCAAGCGGGCCAAAAGTTGATTTTCATCCACTTGCAGCACGTGATGCCGTTCTTTCCAATCCACCCGCCCACCGCGTTCGGTCAATGCGGCCCCTTCGAGAATCGATAAATCCACCTGCCACTCCACCCGGCCGTCTTCCCCATGGCGGGGGGGCCGGCCTTTGGCCACGGCCAGCGATTGTCCGAAGGATTGGTCGTGAAAGATCTTTTCGAGCGCGCGCCGGTTGATCCCGAAGACCACTTGGTTTTCCCGTAAATACCGCTCCAGGTCATCCGGAGTGTAGAAACCCGCGTACGCGGCTTCCACCTGCAAATGCGCCGACATTTGGCTGGAGGAAACTTCCAAACTCAAGCCATCGCCCCAATTGAAGGGAGGCGCCGGATTTGCCGGCGCCGGGGTCGTGGGTTCCACCGGCGGCCCGGTTGGATCCGCGGCCTTCCTGTCCGGTACGGAGGTGTCCTCATTCATCCGATTTCGGCCCTGTGTTCCCGGCATCGGGAAGGTACCTGGGAGGATGAGCCGGCCTCCCCCTGATCCATATCAAAATACATACCATTCATACCAATTGGTGCTTGTATAAACTCAAAGGTTTGGTATGATATTCATGGTTCCAGAAAAGGATTCAGTAAGGAATCATACCATACGATTTTTGGCGAGTATATCCAATTTGGTAGAAACGCCGTTTGGAAGAAACCAAGCGCCTCTCCTGGAGATCGGGTCAATGAGGGTCATTTCCACGAGAATCATCCCCGGATTGCTTATCACCGGGTTTCTTTCCGTTTCGTGCGCTTCCAAGGAAATCGCCCAGCTGCAACAATCCGTCCGCGATTTGGAACGGCGGGTTTACCGGTATCAACAGGATACCCGCCAGGATACGGTGCAGACGGCCTCCACCTTGTCGGAAGTCAACCAAATTCTGAACCAATCGTTCCGCGAACTCCGCGCCGCCCAGTCCGATCTGGAAAACCGGGCCGGGCAAACCGATGCCCGGGTGGACCGCCTGGAACGGGCGATAGCCCGCTTGGAAGAGAAAACCCAAAGCCTGGACATCTTTTCGACGGATAGCTTCGCCACCCTTTCGCAACAACTGTCCCAAACCGAGGAAACCTTACAATCCCAAACCCGGCAAGATCTGCGCGCGATGCAATCCGATGTCATGGCGCTCTCGTCCGCTCTCAAGGATATTCGGTCCGAGCAATCCCGCCTTCAGGCATCCTTGCGCGGCCTGGAAAACCAGGTAGCCTCCATGGAAGAAGAAAACCGGAAAATTTACCGCCAGATCTTGAAAGAACTGGGTGTGAACACGCCCGAACCGGCCGCTTCCTCTGCTCCCCCGGCGGCGGATTCGGGGAATACGCATGTCATTCAACGAGGCGAAACGCTGTCCACCATCGCGGCCAAGTACGGGGTGGCGGTTCAGGATATTCAGACACTCAACGGGATTCAGGATCCTTCCATCATCCGGGTGGGACAACGCCTCAAAATACCCAAATAGACGTAACCTGGAACGGAAATTCGACCCCTTTGGGCGTTACGCGGCACTGGGACTTTCGTAATTATATTGATCTCCGCCGGATGGCCGGACTTTCTTCCTCCCGTTTTCTCTTCCCGAAAACCGGCGTCGGAAAAAGCGCGGCAAACCGGCCATTTCCCCGGACGGCAGGCGGCGTTTTCGACTCAGTCATTCATGCGGGAAAGGGGCAGACGGCCTTGTTCAATGGTTCCATCCTTTCATTCATTGTCATTACCCAACGGGGAGGAGTGATTCAACATTTAATCAACAGTTCCTTCCTGGCGCTGGCCATTTATGGTTCTTTGCTGGTCCTCTCCATCCTTTCTTGGGGGATCATGATTAAAAAATACTTCGATTTGCGCAAGGAACGGAAACTGGCGAAGGGCTTCCGCCGGCTGTTCAATGAACTGGAAGGCAACATCGTGGCGCTCTCGCAGGAAGGGATTTTGCCCGCCAACAGCCCCGCCCGTTTGTTTGTCTCCGCCTATGAGGAACTGCGGCTGTGGGCCACGCTGGACCGCGACCAGAACCGCATCATCGCCGAACGGCCCGTGGTTCCCGCCTTGGAACGGACCCTCGACCGGGCCATCGAGATGGAAAAAGACCGCTGGGAGCGGGGGACCACGTTTCTGGCCACCATCGCCAGCGTTTCGCCCTTGTTGGGACTGCTGGGAACGGTTTGGGGAGTGTTTCTCTCGTTCCAGGAGATGGGGGCGGTGGGCGCCACCAGCCTGGAGACCGTCGCGCCGGGTATTTCCGAAGCGTTGTTGACCACGGTCGGCGGTTTGCTGGTGGCCATTCCGGCCGTGTTCGCGCACAACTGGATCCTGCGCGCGGTGCGGAGCATCGAGACGCAGTTGGAAACGTTCGCCAGCGAAATCATCAATCATTTTGACCGGCAAATCGTCGTGGGCGCGTTCAGCAACACCACCCGCCTCTCCGCCCCCCGGCCGGTCAGCCGGAGGAGAACCGGTGGCCCTGCGTAAGATTCGGTACCGCAAAGAAGCCCTGGCCGACGTGAACATGACGAACCTCATCGACATCATGATCGTTCTGCTCATCGTGTTCATCCTGGTGTCCAACTTCGTCCAAACCGGCCTGAACATCCGGGTGCCCGAGGTCAGCTACGTGGAGGCCATGGGAAAGGAACAGATCGTCGTCGGCGTGGACCCCAACGGGCGGAAAACTCTCAACGGCCAGCCGGTGACCGACAGCGACCTGCCCGTGAAACTGGCGGAACTCAAGAACCAGTTCCCGGACGAAGCCCTGTTCATCAACGCGGACAAACTCACCTCGTTCGGCGACGTGGCCGAGGTCATCGCCATTTCCGCCAAGGTCGGTTTTCAATCCGTCAACATCCCGGCCATTTACAAACCGCGGAGTTAAAAAGCGGAGGAAATCCGTCTGATGAGTGACCGGACGGCTTATATCATTTCCATTCTCCTGCACCTGGCGGTGTTTTTATACCTGACGATCAATCTGCGGGCGCATTACAAGTATCATCAGGGGGTGTATATCACCATGGCCATTCCCCAACAACAACCCGCCCCGAAGCAGGAAACGCCTCCCCCCGCGCCGGAAGAACCAGAACCGCCCAAGCCGCAGAAAATCGAAAAAAAACCCCCCAAACTCACCGAGGATACCATTAGTCAATTACGGGAAAAACTCAAAAGCACGCCCACCAAAGCGCCTACGGCAAAGCCCACGCTCAAACCCACGGCGACTCCCCGGCCGACCCCCCAGCCGACGCCTAAATCCACGGCGACCCCCCGGCCGACTCCCCCCCGGCCAACCCCTACGCCGGAACTCCCCCGTATTCCCTTGTCACAAATTCAACAACCGGTCACCGCGTCCCCGAACACCAGCCCGGCCTCCACTGACACCTACACAACCCAGATCTTCGGCGATCCCAACGCCCCGCATGATTTCAGCGGCTACGCCATGATTCTCAACAAACAACTGTACCGGGCCTGGCTGCAACCCACCATCCGGCCGCCCGAATACCGCGATTACATCACCGTGGTGTCTTTCACGGTGTATCAAGACGGACGGGTAAGCAATATTCAACTGGAAGAAAGCTCCGGCTGGCCGGCAATGGATCAATCCGTCCTGGACGCGGTGCAACGCGCCAGTCCTTTGGAACGGTTGCCGATGACCTACACCGCCGCCAGCGTGAAGGTGGTGGTCCCATTCATCATGCCGAAAAAAACGTATTGAGGGTTCTCCCGGAGAAAGACGTTCACAAAATAAACCATGGACCGCGATCAACAATTGAACCGGTTCAATATCCCCTGCTACAATGGGACCGGAGGTACGCCTGGATCCTGCGTGCCACTCTTCTCATACTCTTCAGGAAGGAAGGTTGAGGGAACCATGAAAAAACTGACATTGGGTATTTGGTTGGCTGCCATCGGCGGGGCCGCCGTGTTTGCGGGGTTGTTCTCCGCCGGGGCCGGCGAATCGACTTTGCCCGTTCCCCCGGTCATGGGAGGACTCGAAAAACCCAAAATGATGGTCGTGAAACCTACGGCGCGGGAACCGTTCGCCGGGCAGGAACAAACCCTTCAGGAACTGAACGACCTGATGGTGTTCGATTTAGGTTTTTCCGATGCTTTCCGCGTTTACGCGGAAACGCCCCAGGCGGCCTTCCTCCACCGGCAAGACGTGGAACGCAACGCCATCTCGTACGAGGATTGGCGGCGGCTGGATGTCAACGGGGTGATGATGGATTACATCGTGAAAAGCGAACTCGTCCCCCGCGGGCCGGGCCTGTTTGAACTCGACCTGATGGTGTACGACCTGGTGGACGGCGTCCGGGTCATCGGACGGGCTTACGGCGGACCGCCTCACGAACCCTTCGCCCGCAAAAATCTTCGCCGCGCCGGACACAAAGCCACGGCCGAGATCATCTCCAGTTTGACCCAAGGCCAGGTGAAACCCATCACCGAAACCCGTTTTGCGTTTGTGAATTACAATGCCGCCAAAAATATTAAGGAAATTTACCTGATCGATTACGACGGCTGGAAAGACAGCTTGCAACAAATCACCTTCTTTAACTCCATCACCAATTTCCCCGATTGGTCTCCCGACGGAACCGAACTCGCTTACATCTCATACAAAAACAACTGGCCGGATGTGTTTGTCCATAACCTGGCCCAAGGCAAGGTCATCCCCGCCGCCCAGTTCAAGGGGACCAACAACACGCCCCGCTGGCTGCCGGACGGGCGGAATCTCATCATCTCCATGTCCGCCTATGGCAATCCCGAACTGAGCATCATTCCCAAGGAAGGGACCAAGCAGCCCCGGCGGCTCACCCACAACAATTGGCCGGAGGTTTCCCCCGACGTTTCCCCCGACGGAAACCGCGTGGCTTTTGTCTCCAACCGCGTGGGCAGCCCCCAGATCTACGTCATGGACATGGACGGATCCAACACCCAACGGATCTCCTACGTGGAGCGGAAATGCGAATCCCCCTTCTGGTCACCCGTGCCCGTGGGAGGGGATTACCGCATCGCCTTCTCCGGGTATTACGACAATCTGCAAAGCGACATCTACACGGTCCGGCCGGATGGATCGGACCTGCAAATGCTCACCGACGGGAAATTTGAAAACTTGAATCCGACCTGGTCGCCGGACGGGCAGTATATCGCCTTCTCCTCCAACCGGTTGGGAAAACATGAAATCTTCATCATGCCCAGCACACCCAACCGCTTGTTGCCCGATGGCAAGAAATATTACCGGGTCACTTCCAACCCGGGGGAAAATATCTGTCCTTCTTGGTCACCAAATTGAGAAAAGAATCGTTGGAATTCTTGTCATCTTCTTGGCAACAAGGTAGGATATGGTGAATTTAAGAAGGGATGATTCAACCCTGCGGGACGCAAGGCCGCCAGCCGTCGACACCCTTGCGGCCCGGTTCGAACGGTTTATGTCCCAGAACGGATGGAGGGATTCCCTGGGCAATCTCTGTGGAATGGTTCCGTAACAATATCCAATAACGGGATCAATAGAATACGGCCGCTCTACCGGATGGATGGGAATTGTGTGACAACCATTCCATTCAGGAGGGTATCACCAGAAAAACACGATGAGATTCATCATGTTGTATTTTTAAAAAATCGGGAGGTTCTGCTACATGTCCACATTCACACGTCGCACCATCAATGGTATCACGGTAGTATTGGCCCTGGCTCTGTTGCTAGGCGCCTGTGCGCGCACCCCCAAACAACCCGCGGGCGCTCAAGTGCTGGCGGAAAAGGGTATCAGCAGCCCCGGGCTGGGAGGAGAAGATGCGGGCTCGATCACCCGCCCGCCGATGAGTGGCGCCCCCATTCCTCTCTCGCAACTTGCGGATCCTAGCGAATTTCCGGGAATTTGCGACCGGATTCACTTTGATTACGACCGGTACAATATTCGCCCCGAATTCACCACCTGCCTGGACCAAGTCGCCGCTTACATGATCCGCCATCCGGAATATGTATTGCTGATCGAAGGCCATTGCGACGAACGGGGAACCATGGAATACAACATGACCCTGGGTGAAAACCGCGCGCAATCCGCCGCCTCGTACGTGATCCAACGCGGCCTGCCCGCCAACCGCATCGTGACCAAGTCCTACGGTGAATCACAACCCTTGGCCTTGGGACACGACGAAAGCGCTTGGCGTCTTAACCGCCGCTGCGAATTCTTCGGCGTCCCCAGCGCCGGCCGGTAAGTTCAGTCCACCACATTCAGTTCAAACCAAACGGGCCGGGTAGCCAAGCCCGGCCCGTTTTGGATTTTGATTTGGCCTTCCTGCTTTTCACTCCCCTGATTCTCCCCAAAAAATCCTCATCCATCCCTTTCCTCATTGCAATCTCCTCTCCGATTTTATATGGTTCTTCATGCAGGGATTTCAGATCAAGTTTCTATCGTTACGCAATTTCAGGAATGGGAGAATGATCATGCGTTACCTACTGGCCTTAACCTTTTCCCTCCTGCCGTGTATCCCGTTCGCCGACGCCTGGTGGGAACTCGAAACTCAGATGAATCCGGACGGCAAACTGCTCCTGATCCAAAAAGAGTGGTGGCCGCGGGCGCTACAACTCAAAACCGGCGAGCATTTCGTCCTCAAGTCCACCTATCCGGAAGGGGGAACCATGATCATCCGCCGCGAAGCGCGCACCCGCACCGCCAAGCCGCAGGATATGATCGTCTGGATTCTCGATGACGACGGCGACCTGCCCGCCGGCGCGTCCCAGGGCGACACCGATAGCGATTGCTACATCGCCGATTACGGCTGTGATGGAACCGTGGACCGCCTGGTGGATTACATCGACTCCAACGGGGATCAAATCCCCGATGAGATGGACATCCGGTATTTTGAGCAAGGGGAACTCCGCCGGGCTTGGTTCGGCGTGGATCTCGACGGCGACGGCCTCATGTGGGATCTGGCCGATTACGAATACACCGGGGATTTCTTCCAGAGCGACCCCTACGGCAATAATGAAATCTACATGAACAAGTACAACCCCCGCGGCGGATCCTGGATTCCCATCTCCGAGTGTCCCTTCGCGTTTTACGATACGGACGGCGACGGCCAGTCCGAGGCCGTGGTGCGTTTCAGCGCCGCCCCGCTGACGTTTTCTCCCGAGACCGATCCCGATTACGCCAACAGCCAGGCGCGTTACCAGGGGGAATATGATCCCGCCATGGAGCGCATGGGCGTCGTCAATATCCGCTACAGCCTGGATATCGACGGCCTCAGCTCGCCTGAAAATCCCTTGCATTACGAGATGGGTTTCAACCTGGTAGGCAGCCTTCCTTACGATTTCCCCGGCATGCGCCGCACGCAGCCCTTGCGCCGCGCGCCCAAAACTACGGTCTGCATCCCCTTCCCGCAAGCCCGCGAAGTATCCGGGAACTACCCCGCCGAACAGACCGGTTTCTCCTGGCGCGAGTTCGAGGACGGCTCCATCGCCATCGGCCATCCCTCCCGCCCCGCGTACGACCGCCGCTGGGAAGGCGTCTTCTGGACCTGGAACCGCCGCGTCATGCACAACACCGGCGGCCCCGTGCAATATTGGAACATGCGCCGCGAGTTCATGCCCGGTCCCTCTACCCGCCGCCAACTCTATTACAGTCCGGTGGACCGCCGCCTGCATCTCAAGGGCGCGGTGGAAGGCTGGGTGCCCGTGGGCTGCATCGAGTCCCAGGAGCCGCTGGGCGAAATCCGCCTGTTCGACACCGACCGCGACGGCTATTTCGACCGCTGGGAATACTTCTGGGAAGGAGAAGACGCGCCCTGCCGCGTGGCCTCGGTTCACAATGCGGAAAACAAGGATCTGACCGGGGATTGGGCTTCGATCATGGCGTTTTATAACCAGCAGGCGGTGCCCGAAGCGATCCGCTTGAATGAACAACTCATCGCGGCTATCGAGCGGCAGGGAAACGAATTCGCGCCGCCGGTGCCCGCAAACCTGACCGCGGCCTTGAAGCAGGACATCTCCCCCGATGAGCGTCGTTATATTCTCGATTGGATCCGTGAGTACCGCTACTGGCATTTCCAGAAAGCCGCCCAGGCCCGCGCCAGACAGCAGCTGACCGCCCATCTGGGCCAGGATCCGCGAGCCAGCGTGGAGTTGCGCAAGCAATCCCCCTCGGCCTGGGACCGCGCGGTCACACTGTCGCGTATCGATGACGCCTACGCCCGGGGATTGTATGATCAAGTGGTGGAAATGATGGATACGTTGAAATGGGAGTGAATTTCATACATCCGAAATGTTTTCCCACCGGATGCCCATCTTGCGCGCGGCGTAGCCCGCTTCCCGGAGAGAATCACCATACGCCATCATCCAGTGCGAGTCGCGGACTTCGGAAAGGAGCTTCTTCCACTGCCCCTGGATCTTCACCTCCTGTTGCGAGCGGCAGATAGGATAGAAAGGATTGCCGGTCACGTTCCCCCGGATGCCCACCCAGCGCCCGGCCGCGTATTCGGGATTGATAAACGAGACTTCCTGCCCAAGGGGAATCTCCACCTTCGGCGCGGCGCCGTAATCGGATTCCTCGTGCGTGAGCAGCGTCGCGGGTTCATAGCGTTCGGCGTTCATGCGGCGGGGAGCCGAGCAATGGGCGCAGGTGACGATGCCCTGGTGCGGGAAAGTTGAGTTGTGCATGAACACCGGTTTGCCCGAAATGTGCCGCAGCAAAATTCCCGCGGGCGTGACGACGTAATCGGATTCGCAAAACGCGATCAGTCCCTCATCGTTCAACAGGCTCAACGAGAGGCAGGCCGTGGTTTTAGACATAGGGATGATGGTGCTCATGCACTCCTTGATGGTGAACGCCGGGGCGCGATGCTCGCGCATCAGGTCCTTGAACATGCCATAAAGCATAAACGCGTTCACCACGAAGGGCCGGTCCGTCTGAAGCGTGGTTTCCGGCAGTGCGAGATACGCGTCCGTCCAACGTTCCGCCTGCGCCATCCGTTTTTCATCCGCGAACGCGCGTTGGATGCGCTTTTCCATCTCCTCGTAGCCGATTTCGGTGATGTCCAGTTTGTGTTTCTCTTTCGCGAACTCGGGCGCGTTGCCGGCGTATTTGCCCATGATGCCGCCCACGGCCACGATCCGCGCGCCTGTCAGGTTCTTGACGCCATACAACGCGCGCAGACGCCACAGGGCTTCGTTGTAATCATCCACCACCACGTCGTCCACGTGCGCCTTCCCCAGGCGGGGCGGCTCCTGGCCCGGCGCGCGCTCCTTGTCCGTGTTCAAGTACGCTACGCTCAGGGCTTCGTACCAGTAGTAAATCGGGCCGGAACGGTGGCGGACGAAAAGAATCGCGTCACCCTCGGGAGGAACACAGGCTTGCAGCAATTTGCCGCCGCCCGAGGCCGGATACACCATCACCACGTCATACTCGCCTTGCAGCGCCTGGCTGGCTTCCTCGGGAGTCTTCACCTTGGCCACGGGAAGCACATCCAGGGGGAAATCGGCATTCCCAGCCAGCGCGCGCAACTCATGGGTGATCCGCTCCGCCTCCTCCACCGCGCTTTCTTCCGTGAGCACGCCGCCCCATGACCGCCACGAGGTCATCTCCCGCCTTTGCGGAACGGCGTACATCAGGAGGGGCCGCACGCGCAACGGCCGGCCCCAGATCAGGAAGGGGCGGGCGGGATTCCACTCCTCCGCGATCCAACTCATGTCACCGGAAGCCGCGGATACGAACACGGAAGTCCGGGCCCCCGCCGCTCCGCCAGTGGAAGATCCCACAGCCGCCGGGGCGCCTGGACGGGTTTGGGATTCACTCCACGCCGCGGGAGCGCCCACCATGCCCACGGCCGCCGCGAGTCCCGCGCCCGTTTTGATGAAGGTCCGGCGGGAGGGATGGCTGCCGGATTGACTTTTTATTGCGATCGGTTGGGGTTCTTTCTTTGGAGTTTCCTGCATGGTGGCCATCTCCCGGTTGTGGTCTTAGACCAATTCCCATCCTTTGCGGTATTCCTTGGTCACATAGGCATTGGCTTCCTTGTTGTTGGTGAACCGCATCGCGGGGCCATCCCAGTCCAGCCTTTGCTTCGGGAACTTCAACGAAATATTCCCCATCACCACCCATTCCGCCAAGGGACCCGCGTGATCGAAATTCGTGCCCGATTCGGATCCGGTTTTGATTGAAAGGATCCAATCCAACTTGTGCATGCGGTCGGCGTCTTGTTTTCCTTCCGGGGTGCGGAGATTGGGCAGGCGGGGGATGATGGGATCGGGCTTTGGGAAATCCTCCACGATCTCGCCGCCCACAATCAGAAAATTCCGCTCGTTGCGCCCGCTCATCAGGATCATGCCCTGATCACCCACGAACAGGTTGCCGGTTTTCTCTTTGACCAACTCCCCGGCGTTGCGGATCTCTTCCAACCGCTTGGGTTTGAGCAATCCGTCGTACCAATACAAATCGAGGGCGGCAAAATTCCCCCGCGCGGGGAACCGGTAATGCAGAATGGATTCGGTGGGAAAAGTCTGATCGTTCGCGTCTTTGACATGCAAACACTCCACGCTGATGGGATATTCCAGCCGCAACGCTTTCGCCACCGGGCTGAGGTTATGGCACGCGATATCCCCCAGCGCGCCTGTGCCGAAATCCCACCAGCCACGCCACCGGAAGGGGCAATAGCCGGAGTTGTAGGGGCGGAAGGGCGCCGGACCAAGCCACAGGTCCCAGTCCAGATGTTCGGGGACTTGTTCTTCAGCCAGAGGGCCGGGGATGCCTTGCGGCCACCAGCCTTTCGGCCGGTCGGTCCAAGAATGAACTTCCCGCACAGTTCCAATCAGGCCCGCCCAGATCCACTCGCACACTTCCCGGTGCATATCGGTGGCCGCGCCCTGGTTGCCCATCTGCGTCGCCACGCCATACCGGTGCGCCGCTTCCCGAAGTATCCGCGCTTCGTTCACTTTATGGGTCAGCGGCTTCTGCACGTAGACGGCCTTGCCCCGCTCCATACAGCGCAGCGCGGCGATGGCATGCGTGTGATCCGGCGTGGAGATGGTCACCGCGTCAATCTCGGGGCATTCGTCCAACATCTTTCGGAAATCCTTGAACTTCTTGGCCTTGGGAAAGCGGTTGAACGCCCCCGCGGCGCTGTTCCAATCCACGTCGCACAGGGCCACGATGTTCTCCGAATCACAGGTCTCCACGTCGCTGTAACCCTTGCCGCCCACACCAATGCCCGCGATGTTCAGCGTCTCGTTGGGTGACACGCGGCGGCTCTGGACAATGGGAACCCGCCGGACCTTTGAAGTCGCGCATCCCGCCGTCAAGGCCGCGGCCGAACCGATTAAAAATCCGCGTCGTGTGATTTGGGTGTTCATCATTCTCCTTCTTTATCCATGCGCGGAAAAATAAAAAATCCTTCGTCCATTCCCGGGAACGGACGAAGGGATCATACCATACGCCAGATCCCCAAAGTAAGCTGTGGATCAATTCAATGCAGAGAAAATCGGACGGCCGGATCAAAACGGCCCGGAGGGAGACGTCTTGATTTCCTACT
>ERZ795045.453-NODE-453-length-53410-cov-6.993028_pt1 | contig 53410 bp, 50 predicted proteins | sample MGYA00375129_ERZ795045 | MGnify/ENA primary metagenome ERZ795045 (study PRJEB30174, sample SAMN05720166) | activated sludge metagenome | isolation source: anaerobic digester from wastewater treatment plant | place: Japan | collected 2015-05-15 ...
AATTTCTTATGTTTTTTAACCTATTACGTATTTGTTATGCCGGGTTATGGTTTAAACAAATTTACGAAGATTTTGTCAAACTCAGATTATTGTAATTTAAATTTATTTTAAATAATAACAATAAGATTGGGGTTATTGTTTGCGCTGTTTTTTTGTTCCAGCATATATTTCGTAGCAGTTAAAAGTACATACGTCGGGGCCGTTGTATAGTTTATATTTTTTTGTTGGATGTAAACCCACATGCTTCATAGCTTGTAGGTTGTTGGATATGATCCATACGTCGAATCCAGTGTAATCTTTTTTTAGTTTATTACCCAAACGTTTGTAGAAGTCCAACATATCATCGTTTTTTATTCGTTTTCCATACGGTGGATTTGTGATTACAACCCCTTCCCTGAAGGGTGGCACATAATCAAAAAAATCGGCAACCTTGAGATGAATGTATGGGTGAAGAAAAGCATTTTTCACGTTCAGTTTGGCTTTTGTTAGTGCACTTTCATCAACATCCATGCCAATGATGGAACAAAAGTTCGAGGTATCGACATCTTCTTTTTCTTCTTTGGTGATTTTTTCGAAGAGTTGTGCATCAAAGTCTGGCCAGGTTTCAAAACCGAATTTTTTTCGAAATATTCCCGGGGGAAGTTGATGAGCCAGAAGGGCTGCTTCGATGAGGATGGTTCCCGATCCACACATGGGATCAATAAGATGTTGGGTGGGTTGCCATCCCGATAGCATGATCATGCCGGCAGCAAGAACCTCGTTCAGGGGGGCTACCGATGGAGCTATGCGATATCCACGTTTGAATAGCGGTTCACCCGATGAATTGAACGATAGCGTGCATTGTCGTTCCGATATATGCAGGTTGATTAATATATCCGGATTCTCGGTGTCGATGTATGGTCTTTTACCGGTTTTTTCGCGGAAATAATCGACAATGGCATCTTTTACCCGTAGAATAGCGTACTGCGAATGACGAAATACCGAGGAATGGACAGTGGCTTCAACGGAAAATGTATGTTTGTTGGTAAACAGCGTGTGCCATTCAATTCGAGTTTTTATTTGTTGGTAAAGATCGTTTTCATCCTTACTTTCAAAGGTGTCGATGGGTTTTAAGATACTGATTGCGGTGCGCAAATGATAGTTTGCCATGTACATCAATTGCGTATCACCATTGAAATACACTGCTCTATTTGCTTTGTGTACATTGGTAGCCCCAAGTGCCTCAAGTTCTTTGGCCAATACATCTTCAAGTCCATAAAAGGTTTTGGCCACCAGTGCGTGTTGATTGCTCATTTTTGAAAAATTTAAAAGCGTGCAAAGGTAAGGAAAATTATGGCAGGCTAAAATATTGCTTTATGCAATGAATGGCATGATGAAGACGCTGTTGATGCAGACCTGTGATGATTCGGTAGGGGAATTGATATTTTTGTAGATAGTGCTCGTATTTTTTGAATAGTATCTCACGCATTTCGCCACCATTTTCTCGTACTGGGTCGGGTTCCCATGGAATAGCGGTATCGGTAAGAAGGTAGAGATCGAATCGATACTGTAGGATGGCTTCCTCAAGCCACGTGGGCTGCTTCCCAAACACAACCTCAAACCATACCTGGGTAATAATAAGCTCGGTGTCGAAAAAAACAAAAGAGGCGTTCGGGTCAACCGATTGTATTTGCTTTACCTGTACCTGGGCAATATGCTCGACGTCGTGATAGGTGTATTTTCGATTTAATTGGGCAACGTAATCTCGTGCGTATTCTGGTACCCATATCGCCTCAAAATGCCGGGCAAGTTGGGAAGCAAGCGAGGTTTTTCCCGTACATTCGGGGCCTAAAATAGCTATTTTTTTACCCATTTTGTTTGCGAAAATCGTTTAACCACTTGTAATAGCCTATTATAGCCAGCAGGGTATATACCAGCATCAGCCCAGCAGCAACATATTTTTCTTTGGCTACCAGCATACCCGTCGATAATGCATCGACCACAATCCATATTAGCCATTGATCAAGTATTTTTCGGGCTAACATCCACGTGGCTACTATGCTTGCAGCTGTCACAAATCCATCGAGTAAGGGAAATGAGGCATGGAAAGCATTACCAAGTGGCAGGTAGAGTAAGGTAAGGGCCATGGTTACAGCTGTAGCCACAATCCATTGCATTGTACTAAGTCGGCTAATGGGAAGCTCTTCGGTATCCCGGGCAGAGATGGTATTTTTTTTTCCAAAAACCCAGAATATCCAACCATAGATACTGGCAATGCAGTAGTATACCTGTAAGGCCATGTCGGCGAAAAGTCGGGATTCGTAAAAAACTATTATAAATGCCAGCGAGCTGACCAAACCTACTGGCCACAACCATAGACTTTTACGTAAAGAGAAGTAAATATAAACCAGGCCGCTTATGCTTCCAAAAATTTCAACCCAGTTGTTGATTAGCCAGTTGACTATCACATTCATTGGCTCGAGGCGCTATTCAAAATGGAATCGTATGCATTAAGTATTTTCAATGCTTGCTGAATGATGGGGTCGTCGTCATTGTATATTTGATAAAACTCGTTGGATTCCCAGATGTCGCGTGCGATAAACGCTTTGATCAGGCGGCACAGGGTAGTTTTCGAATTCTCGATATCCTGTTCTTGCACCTCGATTTTTTCTTTTTGCAGAAATTCTATGAGCTGGGGATATAAAGGTTCTGCCGAGAAATTTTGTTTAAAATCGGCAAAGGAAGGATATTGATCGGTGATTTTTTTTCGGTTTACATCGACATAGTTGAGTACGAATCTGTTAAAAGCACCTGTACGGAAGGCATCGCGGTAGAGTTTAGTAACTTTCGAGGTATCGATGGGTACAAAAACATCGGGCATAATGCCACCCCCACCATAGACGGTTCTTTTATTTAGCAATGTGTAGTAACGGAGCGAATCGCTAAAGTGTATGCTATCTTTTGAGGTCAACTCGCCACTTTTAAGTCGATTAAGAATATCTTTTTCGTATTCATCGGTTTGTCCTTTTTTGTATGGTTTCTGGATATCGCGTCCTGTGGGGGTGTAATAGTGGGCAATGGTAAGACGAATCATAGAACCATCAGGGAACATGACAGGTCGTTGCACCAGTCCTTTACCAAACGAATGACGCCCGACGATTATTCCGCGATCCCAATCCTGTATGGCCCCTGCAAAAATTTCACTGGCTGAGGCCGAATTTTCGTTGATTAGGACAACAACTTTACCTTTTTCGAACAATCCCGCACCGGTTGCACGATACTCCTGACGGGGGGTATGAGCACCTTTGGTGTATACAATGAGCTTATCTTTTTCAAGAAAATGGTCGGCCAGCATTACAGCTTCGTCCAGAATACCTCCGCCATTATCGGTCAGGTCTATGATCAGATTTTTGGCTTTTTGGTCGAGAAGTTTTTTGATGGCTTTCTCAAATTCGGTATTGGTTGTTTGCGAGAAACGGTCGAGTTTGATGTAGCCCGTTTCATTATCGATCATGTATGCGGCATCAATACTGTTGAGGGGAATTTTGTCGCGTACAATCGTAAAGTCGAGCAATTCGTTAACTCCTCTTCGTAAGACAGTAATGGTAACTTTGGTTCCTTTTGCCCCCCGTAGCCTATTCATGACCTCTTTGTTGGTAATTTTTTGTCCTGCCACATTCTGGCCGTTGATGCGAACAATCTTATCACCGGCCTGAACGCCTACCTTTTGCGAGGGTCCCCCGGGGATAACGTTGATGATAAAGATAGTGTCGTTCAGTATATTGAAACTTACCCCAATGCCTTCAAAATTTCCCTGTATCGATTCATTCATTTCCTTTACCTGATCGGCTGTTAAGTAGGTGGAATGGGGGTCAAGCTCATTGAGCATACCTCGTATGGCTGCTTCAACCAATTGCTTCTGATTTACAGTATCTACGTACATGGCTTGAATGTAATCAAGCGCCCGTATCAGTTTCAAAGAATTCTCGTTGAAAAATTGTGCAGATAGTGTGGTTACAAACATCAATCCTCCCGCAATTGCGGCACAACTTTTTCGAATGATATCATTCATGGTTCAGAAAATTACAGATTATCCATTAATTATAGGCTACCAGGGTAACTGGTATTTTGGTGATCTCGCCAATTTCTTTTCCACTTTCGGCCATCGAGGGATCTTCACTGTCGTATTGCCACGAAATGGTGATAGGTACCCCTTTGTGGTACATCTCACTGAAAAGGGTGAAAATTTCTATAAGCTTGCGAAGTGATGAAGAATTATAATACGATAACTTAAAAATGACGTGTATTTGGGGATAGTTGGAAAGACTCAAAACATCATTTTTGTATTTTGTTATCCAATTGATAACAGGTTGGTAGAATTCAATAGCATTTTCGGGTAAGGAAAAACCATAGAATTCAAGAACATTTGTATGTGGATCGAGCACTATGCCGGGCGTAAATTTAGTCGATTCAATCCTTAATAAATCCATGTATCCTGTTTTATTTATTAATCCATACCTGTTTGTTTTTATCAAACAGGGTAGTTGATTAGCCAGTTGTATAGCAGCCCTAAAGTTATAATATTTTTTCTATGGACTGCAATATTTTTTGAGAATATCTATGCTGCATCATTCCCATTCAATGGTAGCGGGTGGTTTTGAGCTAATGTCGTACACGACACGGTTTACGCCCTTAACTTTGTTGATGATATCGTTTGAGACGCGAGCCAGAAAATCGTAAGGTAATCGTGCCCAGTCGGCTGTCATGCCATCCGTTGAGTTAACGGCTCGTAGTACTACAACGCTTTCGTAGGTACGTTCATCACCCATAACACCCACCGATTGAACAGGAAGTAAAATAGCAGCAGCCTGCCAGACTTCGTTATAAAGTTTTTCGGCTTTAAGCGATTCGATGAAAATATGATCGACCTCCTGAAGCAGTTTTACTTTATCGGGGGTAATATCGCCGATGATGCGTATAGCCAGGCCTGGGCCGGGGAAAGGGTGACGCTGAAGCAAGGAATCGGGAAGTCCCAGAGCAGCACCTACCCTGCGTACTTCATCCTTGAAGAGCAGTCGCAAGGGTTCAACAACTTTAAGGTGCATTTTTTCGGGAAGACCGCCAACATTGTGATGCGATTTGATAGTTGCCGACGGTCCATTGACCGATATCGACTCTATCACATCGGGATAAATCGTACCCTGTGCCAACCAGCGAACATCCTGAATTTTACGGGCTTCGGCTTCAAACACTTCGATAAAGCATCGTCCAATGATTTTTCGCTTTTGCTCGGGGTCGGTTACTCCTTTCAGTGCATTGAGGAAGGTAGCTCGTGCATCGACACCAATTACGTTTAGTCCCATATGTCGGTACGAGTCGAGTACGGTTTCGAATTCATTTTTTCGAAGCAGACCATTGTCGACAAAGATACAGGTAAGGTTTTTGCCAATGGCTTTATGGAGTAGCATGGCAGCCACCGACGAATCGACTCCGCCCGAAAGACCTAATACTACTTTTTCCCCGTCGAGCTGCTGTTGTAATTCCTGAACGGTTGTTTCAATGAAAGAAGCAGGTGTCCAGTCTTGCCGGCAACCGCAAATATTGACCACAAAATTGTATAATAGCCGTGTACCCTCAGTGGTGTGATATACCTCGGGATGAAACTGAATACCAAAGGTCTGGGCGTTTTTTATCTGATAGGCACCTATCCTGACACTGGCTGTGCTGGCTATTACCTCAAAATTATCGGGTATGATCTGAATGCTGTCACCATGCGACATCCATACTTGCGTATTGGGCGAAATATCCTTAAATAGGGGGTTGTCGGTTTTTATGAAGGAAAGGTTCGCCCGACCATATTCCCTGGTCGTTGAGGCTTCAACACTTCCACCTGCCAGTTGTGCCATTAGCTGAGCACCATAGCATATGCCGAGTACCGGGCACCGGGAGCTTAGTAATTTTACATTGACTGTTGGAGCGCCTTTGTCCCTTACTGAGTATGGACTTCCCGAAAGTATGTAACCTTTTGTGCTTTCGTCCCACGCTGGTATCCGATGGTAGGGGTGAATTTCACAGTATACATTCAATTCGCGTACCCTGCGGGCGATTAGCTGCGTGTATTGCGACCCAAAATCGAGAATGATAATCTTGTCTGTCACTGCTTTGTTTTTTTCTAATATTGCGCAAAGTTAATGGTTTGTTTTAAATTGCCACTGAGAAAACCTATGTTAACTGCCTAAAAAGGTTTTTTATCTTTTGATGGGTGTTTTATCAACTTCCTTCAAAATAAGTAGGTTTAAGGGATTCATGCGCATATTCAGGACGTTTTTGTGGGTAAAACGTATTGCAACATCGTAAAAAAGCGGTACTACTGGAGCTTCTTCCATAATAAGCTGGTCCATTTGCCGATAGAGATGGTAGCGTTTGTCGATATTTTTTTCTAAAAGCGCCTGTTGGTACAATTTGTCAAAACGTTCGTCACGGAAGTGGGTATAGTTGGGTCCCGAGGGGGAAAAGTTTGGACTATAAAAAAGCGAAAGGAAGCTTTCAGCATCAGGATAATCGGCTATCCATGAGGCACGGAACATGGTTAGGCGAGCATTAGCCAACATTTCACGATAGCTTAATCCGTTTACCACTTCAATTTCAATAGGTATGTTGACCTGCGCTAGTTCATGCTGAATATATTCGCAAATGTCGGCATAGTCGGCAGTAGTAGTGAGGGTAATAGCGGGGAAATTTTTACAGTTGGGGTAGCCAGCCTGGGCCAGCAATTTTCTGGCCGAGTCGGGCAGGTAGGCAAAACCTTTTGGAAAGGTATCGCAAAATGAAGGAATGCCCCTGGGAATAAAACCCGCATACGCCGCATAGCCAATGTTATTGCGCAGATAGGTTATTAACTTTTTCCTGTCGATGGCAAGATTAATGGCTTGCCTAATTTTTTTGTTTCGCAGGGGGCTTTTTTTGACCTGCGATAGCGACGTATCCACCAGCATTCCCAGATACTCAATGTTGAGGTAGGGCGATTTTAGCATGTTTAGTCGGTCGTTGTATTTGGAGCTCAGTGTTCCTTCCCGTGTAAGAAGCTCGTCCTTAAAGAAAGGATTTACCCCCGAGATAAAATCAAGTTTATCCGTCATAAACTGCATAAATTCCGATTGTTTATCGACGATAAAAGATATCACTACCGCATCGAGGTAGGGTAGGGGTTGATTATGGACGTCTTTTTCAAAGTAGCGTTTATTTTTCAGGAGAATCAATTTTTCGCCTTCTATCCATCTTTTCAGAAAAAAAGGACCGGTTCCCACGGGATGGCTTCGAAAATCCTTACCATAGTACGATATAGCTTCGTGGGGCACTACAAAGCAATAAGGCATAGTAAGTATACCCGTAAAGGCGGGAAATGATGTTCGAAGGTATATTTTGAAGATGCTGTCGTTGATGGCTTCAAACCCCTGGTGGCCACGCGAAGTATCTACCTTTTCAAAAATCCAGGCACCAGGCGAAGCTACCGATGGGTCGATAATGCGACGAAACGAATATTCAAAATCGAATGCCGTAACCTTTCTGCCCATGCCTGTGGGAAATATTGGACTGTCGTGAAAATAAACATCCTGTCGTAGCCAGAAGGTATATTCTTTCCCACCCTCACTTATTGCATACCGATACGCAATGCAGGGACGAATGTTTAAGGAGTCATCGATTTGCAATAAGCCGTTATAGAGCTGATTTACTACCCAAATCACCGACTGATTTCGCGCATATGCCGGATCAAGGGAGGATACCCCCTTGGATTCATTGTAGTATAGTATTTTTTGTGATTCTGTTTCATGAGCCCTGAAACAGCTGCTCGATAATATGCTGCAACCCAAAAGCAAAGAAACAAAATGTCGCCCCGTGCACATAAATTTTATTTTACACAAAAGTAATGAAAAGCAAAAGCAATTTTGCATGGCCTTATACGTTTATTATCGCACAAATTGAACATAATCCATTATCTTCGCAACCAAATGAAAGCTTATTTATGAATAAATATGTTGCTTACCTGCTTTTGGCATTTTTGCTGGTTCAGGGTTGTAAAAAAGAGGAAGTGCTTACCGACGTTGATTTCGACTTGCAATTTTCGACCGATACAGTTGTGTTTGATACAGTATTTACTACCATTGGTAGTGCAACGAAACGAATAAAAATATATAATCCCAATAATAAGGCTGTCCTTATCCCGCAGATTTATTTGGCTGGGCAGTCGTCATCTGCTTACATCATAAATATTGATGGAATATCGGGGACTTCCGTTCGGGATATCAGAATTGAGGCACACGACAGCATATTTGGATTTGTGCAGGTAAAAGTTGATCCCACACATCAGTTTTCACCCTTGTTGATTGAGGATTCTATAATGGTTGTAAATGGCACGGGCAGGGAGAGGAGTATTAAACTCATTGCCTGGGGGCAGGATGTTCATCTCATTCGCGATAGTGTATTAACTACCCAAACCTGGTATAACGATAAGCCTTATTTAATTTATGGCTCTGCCATTGTTGATAGCAATCAGGTGCTTACAATTGAAGCGGGTTGTAGAATATATTTTCACAATAAAGCCTGGATGGGAGTTTACGGTACGTTGATAGTAAACGGTACCCTCGAACAGCCTGTGATATTCAGGGGCGATAGGATGGATAAATCAAATTATGCGCCACCTGTTCCTTACGATAAAATTCCCGGACAGTGGGAGGGTATCCGTTTTGCCAATTCCAGTGTCGGTAATAAAATCGATTATGCCATTATTCGCAATGCTACGTTTGGTATTGTAGCAGGTATATACAATCAACCCGGGAGGACGGAACTCGAAATATCGAATAGCCGTATATACAACCATTATACATCTGCACTTTTTGCAACAGGTGCACACATCAGGGCATGGAATTGTGTGTTTGCCCAGGGCGAGTGGGCAACACTGATGATTGCTCAGGGGGGGAATTACAGTTTTTATCAGTGTACTTTTGCGGCATACCCTTCTTTTGGCATAAAAAGCGGTTATGCACTATATCTATCCAATTATCTGGTAGTCGATACGGTTCCTGGCGATGATAAAACGCGAAAGACTTTTTTCGGGGAACTTGAAAAAGCTGACTTTGGTAACTGTATCCTGTATGGTGAACTGGAAACTGCCGTTAGATTTGTGCCAGCATCGGGTCATGCCTTTGAGTATACTTTCGACCATAGCCTGATTAAAGGAACCAATGAACTGATTTCTTCGTCGAATGCTAACCGTTTTATAAAATCTAAAATCAGCGATCGAGATGGTTCCAGCGTATTTGAAAAGATTGATACCCGCGAATATCTTTATGACTTTAGGCTTAACAAAGCCTCGATTGCTCGGGAGTCGGGTAGCATGGATATTGCAAATCAGTTTCCCCTGGATTTAAATGGAAAAAGCCGAATTGCTGATGATGCCCCAGATATGGGAGCCTATGAATACTATCTTAACCAATGATTTGTATGCGACTCAGGTATACTTTATTGCCCATTATTGGACTTTTCAGCTCGGGTATTGCGACAATATCCGCTCGAGAACCTGTTGCGCGGACGATTATGTTTTATAACTGTGAAAATTTGTTCGATCCTATTGATGACCCCCATACCAGCGATAATGAATTTTTGCCTCATTCGCGTCGTAACTGGACCTGGCAGAAGTATCAGCAAAAGCTGGAGAATATCAGCAAGGTTATTCTTGCTACCGGTGTTGAACCCCCTGTGGTAATAGGGCTGGCTGAGGTGGAAAATGCTTTTGTGCTGAACCAGTTAATTACCAAAACGGGTCTTGCCCGAATGGATTATCGAGTTATTCATCACGATTCGCCCGATCCACGGGGCATTGATGTAGGTGTTCTGTATCGACCCGCCTATTTCAAGTTACTCTCTTATACGTTTTACAGAGTAGGAAATACGGGAAATAAGGAAAGTCAATTCCGTACCCGCGATATCGTTTACGTGAAGGGCATATTGTGTCCGGCCGATACCCTGCACATCTTTTATAACCACTGGCCATCGCGACGCACCAATTCCAGCGGAGACAACAAAGAATCGCACCGCATCGTTGTGGCTAAGGTGCTTCGTTCGAAAGTTGATTCTATCCTGAAACGTAATGCTGGGGCACAAATCGTTATTATGGGCGATTTCAACGATGAACCCAACAATAACAGCATTGTCCGTTACCTGGGGGCACAGGGAACACTGCAAACAGGTTCTACAGGCTTGTATAACTGGAGCACGCAATGGATGAAAAACATAGCCTGGTTAGGTACTTATAAGTTTAAAAACCAGTGGAATATTTTCGACCAGATTATCACATCGTATGCGCTGGTACCTCAATTGGCTCGACGTAACAAATGCATTGCTCAAAAAGCCGAAATTTTTGCTCCTTCCTTTTTACTGGTACCCGACGAGAAATATGGAACTCGTCGGCCTTATCGCACTTTCAACGGCATGAAGTATGCGGGTGGCTTTAGCGATCATTTGCCGGTGCTGCTCACCCTGGAATGTACATCCTGTTAGGCTCGTTGATAAATGGCTAGTTCGAACGATGGAGCTGTAGCAATGATATATTCGAATACTTCCGACTGGATGGTTTCGAAGCGGTTAAAATCTTTATCTTTAGTGTATGCATAAACTTCGAGGGGCAAACCATTCTCAGTGGGCTGTAAGTAACGCACTATAAAGGTCATATTGGTATTAAAAAACTGCGTCTCTTTTAAGTATTCCATCAAATGTAATCGAAACAACTTAGCATTGGTATCGGTTGTGTTTGGTGTATAGCTCGAAGGTAACAGACCTTTAGTTTTTATTTTTTCTATTAAAGCGGTGTCAGCAAATCGTACAGTTCGCATATCGAGATTAACAGATCGTTTCATTCGGCGTCCGTCAGCAGTATCAAGACCACGCCAGTTGTGATAGCTGTCGGATACAAAGTAGTATACTGGTAGAATGCTGATAGTTTTATTGGTGTTTAATATTTTAACTACACTTAGCTTGATGTCAATCACATTTCCTTCGATATTTTTACTGGGTATTTCGATGTAATCCCCCAGGCGTATCAGATCGTTGGAGGAAATCTGGATACCGGCTACCAACCCCAGAATTGCATCTTTGAAGACAAACATAAGTACAGCAGCAAAAGCCGTAAGTCCTGCAAACAGGGAACTTAAGTCTTTTTTAAACACGATAGAAATGAGCATAAGTGCTCCTACAAAGTATATAACAGACTTCACTACCTGTACATATCCTTTGATGGAACGTTGCTTACCCATGGGGGTTTGGTCGTATATTTCCTGCAGGGCATTGATGGTCGAAAACAATACCATCATCATCACAACCAGCACATATACATTGGTGGCTGTGATGATAAAGCCTATTAGAGAAGGAAAATCATTGAGGGGTATGGGAGCCAGTTGGGCTATTACAAGGGCAGGTGCCAGGTGGGAAAGTTTGTTAAATACCCCTTTTTCATAAAAAATGTCGTCGTAAGGATTTTCACTTTTATCTACCCATCGTTTGATGAGCCGTATGATAATGCGTTTAGCTATGTAGTTCGCTAAAATTGCCAGTATAGCTACACATGCCGACAATACTATGACGTTAACCAGGTGAGCTATATCAGGGTTAATACCAAGTTGTTTTAGAAAGTCTTCGGTCGAATTGTTGATTTTTGCGAACAGTTCATCAATTCCCATCATAATCTGCTGTTATTATTGGTTAAGTCACATTTTTGAGTTTGCAAAGATAAAAATTTGGCAAATGTTTTTTGAAATAAACAAATATTTATGCCGGCTGAAGGAATGTGTCGGTATGCATTTTGAATGTTTAGAGATACCGTCTTTTTTCTTGTCTATTATTATCAAGGAGATGTTTATGCAAAAGGATGAAACGAGCATGTATGGCAGTGTTCAAAAACGAGTATGAGAATAATTTTTCATACCTGCTTGATTTTAGAGCATAAAACATATTGCATGCGAGTTCTATCCGACCGCTGTAAAAAATTAAAAATATTTTCGGATGAAATTTTACCTGTACTTATCAATAGGATATAGCATGTATGTTATAAGCAACGGGTCCTTTTGCAAGTAAGTAAATATTTTAAATGCTTGTTTTTATTTGTTTTATGAACACAACACCTCTTCCATCATTTGCATGCCACGTTCGAGGGCCTTTAAATTTTCTGCAAAAAGATGTTGATATCGGGAGGGGAGACTGGTTTTAATGGCTTTTTGGACGTTTTCGGTTTTGAGCAGGGGTTTTAGTCGCAGGTAGGCTCCCAACATGATCATGTTGTATGTGCGTAATGATTTAAGGCGTGCGGCTTCTGAAGCAGCATCGATAGAAAATATTTGAATATCATTTCGTTGAGGTGCCCTCACGATACCATTACTGTCGTATAATAGAGTACCACCTACACGTACCAGGGGTTCAAATTTATCTAAAGCTTGCTGGCTAAGGATGATAGCAGTATCGTAGTTGCGCAATATGGGTGAACTAACAGGTTCTTCGCTCAGGATTACTGTTACATTGGCAGTACCACCACGCATCTCTGGCCCGTACGATGGCATCCAGCTAATGTACATGTCCTGCATCATGCCAGCATATGCCATGATTTTTCCCATAGAAAGGACGCCCTGTCCCCCAAAACCTGCGATAATTATTTCATCGGTCATATTGCTCTGTTTTATTAGGTTATTTTATCAGTAGTTGCCCATCCACTTTAATATCGCCAAGCGGATAATACTTGAACATATTTTCTTCCATCCATCGGTTGGCATCCACTGGTGACATTTTCCAGCCGGAGTTACAGTTTGAGACTACTTCCACAAAAGCTACACCTTTTTTCTCTTTTTGGACCTCAAAAGCCTTAAGAAGGGCTTTTTTGGTTTTTCTTACCGCAGCAGGGGTATGAACAGCCTGTCGCGTTACGTAGTACGTACCGTCGAGCATGGCTACCATACGGGTAATATCAATGGGGGGGCCCTGTACCGATACATCACGTCCAAAGGGACTGGTCGAAGTTTTCATTCCTGCAAGGGTTGTTGGGGCCATTTGACCTCCAGTCATCCCGTATATGCCATTGTTGATAAAGATAACGGTGATATTTTCGCCCCTGTTACAGGTATGTATTGTTTCGGCCGTACCAATGGCGGCAAGGTCACCATCCCCCTGGTAGGTAAAGACATACCGGTCGGGTAAAACCCTCTTTACCGCTGTAGCAACAGCGGTAGCTCTACCATGTGCAGCTCCTATCCAGTCGATGGCGATGAAATCGTAAATTGTAACAGCACAGCCAACTGGAGCAATACCTATCACTTCGTTTTCAATGCCCAGTTCCTCAATCACCTCTGCTACAAGATGGGTAACCGTGCCGTGACCACAACCAGGGCAGAATGATAGAACCTGATCGGTCATCAAGCGACTGCGCTGATATACGATATTTTCGGGTTTGATGATATCTGTTGCTTCCATGGATTTAGTTGAATTGAATATAAAGTTTGCTAAAGGCTTCGAGTACTTCCTCAGGTGTGTGCACTACTCCGCCATAACGACCGTAATGCTCTACTTTCAGGGTGGGATATTGACGTGTAGCCAGCAATATATCTTCAACCATCTGTCCATGACTCATTTCAACAGACAGTATTCCCTGAAGCTGAGAAGCCATGCTGGCAATGACTTTAGAGGGAAATGGAAATAAGGTGATGGGACGCAGTAGCCCTACTTTAATTCCGGTGTTGCGTGCCATCGAAACAGCTTTCTGACAGATACGAGCACTGGCGCCATAAGCTACCATGAGATATTCAGCATCTTCGCATAAATATGTTTCGTAACGGACTTCCTCATTTTGCATTCGGGCATATTTTTCCTTAAGCTCTATATTCACTTTCTCGTGTTCGTAGGCATCGAGATGAAGTGAGGTAATAATGTTGTGTGGTCTATTTTTCTTACCACAAGCAGCCCATTGCGGTAAATCTTTCGAACGGGGAATGGGATCAAAAAGCTCAACTTTTTCCATCATCTGACCAATCAAGCCATCGGATAGAATAAGTACAGGGTTGCGATATTTAAAGGCAAGTTCGAAGGCGAGTTTTACATGATCTGCCATTTCCTGAACCGATGCAGGAGCGAGTACCAGAAGTCGGTAATCACCATGCCCACCTCCTTTTGTCGACTGAAAATAGTCACACTGCGAAGGCTGAATGGTTCCCAGCCCAGGTCCGCCTCTAACCACATTAACAATAACCCCTGGCAAGTGGGCACCTGCCATGTAAGAAATCCCTTCTTGCATCAGGCTTATTCCTGGACTCGATGAGGTAGTCATAACCTTTTTTCCGGCTGCCGCTGCCCCATATACCATGTTTATGGCAGCCAACTCGCTTTCAGCCTGTAAAACTACCATGCCCGTGCGCTTTTCGGGCTGTGCCTCTGTTAAATATTCCAGGATTTCGCTTTGTGGGGTAATGGGATAGCCAAAATATGCATCGCAACCAGCGCGAATAGCGGCTTCGGCAATGGCTTCGTTACCCTTCATCAATCGTATTTCTCCCATAGTTATTGCGTCTTTTTCTGTCGATATACTGTTATTACCCTATCGGGACATACGATAGCACAATTGGTGCAGCCCGTACATCCTTCCGCTACCAATACTACATATCGATACCCTTTAACGTTAACTTTACTGTCGGCAAATGCTAATACCTTTTGTGGACAGGCTTCGATGCACAGTCCACAGCCTTTGCATCGATCGATGTCCACTACTATTGTTCCCGCTGATGTCATGGGTTAAGTTGTTTCAATTTCGCAATACAAAGAAATAAAATCACTTAACTCATAGCAAAATAAATGGGATAAGCCATCCATAGAATGGGTAAAATTTAAAATATAGGGGTGAAAATTAAAATATCGGGGTAAAATCGAGAACATATTTTTTATTACCTTTATCCAAAATTTCTCCCATGGCATTAGTTAATTTAGACCAGCCCATTCCGCCTTATCTGTTAAAGAAAAAAAATATAAAACGACTCATCGTATATACCTCCCTTTTTGCATTACTTTTTATTAATATTTATGCGCCTTTTGGAGTAACCTTTTGGTTTACTGTTAATAAATGGCAATTGTTGTTTTACTCAAGCCTTATTATCCTCACCGGCGTAATCGTGGTGGTTATCAGTCGCATTATCATGTATCATTTATACCGGGAAAAACCCCTTAGCTATTTTAAATATTTTTTGTGGGTTGGAGCCGAAATTTTTTTCATGGCGCTATTTTATGCATTGTTTGAACTCATTTTTTTACACGATCAACGAAGTTTTTATGAAATACTCAGGGTTTCCATGCTAAATACTGCTCTGGTGCTTTTACTCCCCTATGCCGTGTTGTGGCTTTATTTTTCCTATGAAGATAAAAGTCAATACATTGAACAATTGAATGAAACGCCCCCTGATAGAACCAATATTGAGGGAATGTTTATACCCTTCCTCGACGAAAAAGGCGTTTTGCGCATATCTATCAAATTTGCAGATTTATTATATCTCGAAGCGAATGACAATTATGTGAATATCTATCATCAGGTTGAGGGTAAAATAGAATCCTTTTTACTCCGTAATTCTCTTAAAAATCTTGAATCTGGATTGCAGCGTCTGGGGATGGTTCGATGTCATCGTTCCTACATAGTAAATTTTTCTCGGGTACGTGTTATCTATAAAAATTCATCCAATCTTGTTATCGAACTTGATACACACGAGCGTACCCAGATCCCTGTTTCGAAAAATTATGCTGAAAATATTGTTCGGCAGTTCGTTTTCTACAACGGCGTTCACTAATCCAAATTAGACTACAGCTGTTGTGCTTGCATTCAACCAATAACGCAGAAAGGTTTAATCCCATCGATGATAGAAACAATCTCAAAAGATTCGTGTGTTTATCATACGAAATCGTGGAAAATAATTAACTTTGACGCTTTGTAAAGATAACCATAAAAATATACGCATACAATGGGATTCATAGACAAAATTGTACAAAAAATATTTGGTTCGAAATCCGAGCGAGATATAAAGGAAATTCAGCCAATTATTGAAAAGATACATCAAGAGTATGAAAAAATAAAGGTTTTATCTCATGACGAACTACGTGCGTTAAGTGCAAGATTACGGGATGAGGTGCGCGCTTCTTTTGCCGAAAAAGAGAAAGAGATTGAAAAATTAAAGGTATTGATCGATGATCCCCAGATAGATATCAGGGAGAAGGAAGACCTGTACAAGCAGGTTGAAGAGTTGGAAAAGGAAATAGACGAAATCATAGCTCGTAAACTTGATGAAGTACTACCAGTGGCTTTTGCCATCGTAAAGGACACCGCTCGTCGATTCTTCGAAAACGAAGAGATAGTTGTCACTGCTACAGATTTCGATCGAGAGCTCGCTGCTTCGTGTAATCATGTAGCCATAAAAGGAGATAAGGCAATTTATAAAAACCGCTGGATAGCAGGAGGTAACGAAATCCAGTGGGATATGGTGCATTACGATTGTCAGCTTATTGGAGGCGTGGTTTTGCATCAGGGTAAGATTGCCGAAATGGCTACGGGAGAAGGAAAAACGTTGGTAGCAACCTTGCCGGTATTCCTTAATGCACTTTCGGGTCGTGGAGTTCATGTGGTTACGGTGAATGACTATCTGGCCAAACGCGACTCGGAATGGATGGGGCCCCTCTATCAGTTTCATGGCCTATCTGTCGATTGTATCGACAAGCACCAACCCAGTACTCAAGCGCGAAGAAAAGCATATCAGGCAGATATTACTTATGGTACAAACAACGAATTTGGTTTCGACTACCTCCGTGACAACATGGCTACCTCGCCCGATGAGCTGGTACAACGTACCCACAATTATGCCATTGTCGACGAGGTCGACTCCGTGTTAATTGACGATGCACGTACCCCTTTGATCATTTCAGGCCCTGTGCCTAAAGGCGAAAATCATGAATATGAGCTTTATCGTCCAAAGGTAGAAATGCTGGTAAATGCCCAGCGAAAACTCGTTACGCAAATCCTTGCCGATGCCAAAAAAGCGCTTGACAGTGGTGATAAAGATAATGCTGGCCTACTACTGTTACGTGCCTATAAAGGATTACCAAAAAACAAGGCGCTTATCAAGCTGCTAAGTGAGGAAGGTAACAAAGCGTTGATGCTGAAAACCGAAAATTTTTACATGCAGGATAATAATCGTAACATGCATATTGTTACGGACGAGCTATATTTTGTCATCGACGAAAAACAAAACAGCATAGAACTTACTGATAAGGGTATCGACCTGATTACTGAGTCATCGCAAGATCCCAACTTTTTTATTCTCCCCGACATTGGCACCGAACTTGCTGAGATTGAACGCACCATTACCGACCCTGCTCAAAAGCTCGAAAAAAAGGAGCAGCTATTGCAGGATTATGCCATTAAAGCGGAACGGGTGCATACCGTCAATCAATTGTTACGTGCGTACACGCTTTTTGAAAAGGATGTAGAGTATGTCGTTATCGACAACAAGGTGAAGATTGTCGATGAACAAACGGGTCGTATTCTCGAAGGACGTCGCTATTCCGATGGATTACATCAGGCCATTGAGGCGAAGGAACGAGTACAAATTGAGGCAGCAACCCAGACTTTTGCAACCATCACGCTTCAGAATTACTTTCGCATGTACAAAAAGCTGGCGGGGATGACCGGTACAGCCGAGACCGAAGCAACAGAATTCTGGAATATCTATAAGCTGGATGTGGTGGTTATTCCAACCAATAAGCCAGTAATACGTATCGACTACGACGATAAAGTATATAAAACCAAGCGCGAAAAGTACAATGCAGTCATTGAGGAGATTGTTAGCCTCATCGAAGCGGGTCGACCGGTATTGGTGGGTACTACCTCGGTCGAAGTGTCGGAATTGCTTAGCCGTATGCTCAAAATCAGGGGAATAAAGCACAATGTTCTCAATGCTAAGCTGCACCAGAAGGAGGCTGAAATTGTTGCCGAAGCTGGTAAATCACGCACGGTAACCATCGCTACCAACATGGCAGGTCGTGGTACCGACATCAAACTTTCGCCAGAGGTGAGGGCAGCGGGTGGTCTTGCTATTATTGGTACCGAGCGCCACGAGTCGCGTCGTGTCGACCGTCAGTTGCGTGGACGTGCTGGTCGTCAGGGCGATCCCGGTTCCTCTCAGTTCTTCGTTTCGCTCGAGGATGACCTCATGCGTCTCTTTGGTTCCGACCGTATCGCTAACATCATGGACCGAATGGGACTGAAAGAGGGCGAAGTGATTCAGCATCCCATGATATCCAAATCGATAGAGCGAGCACAGAAAAAAGTCGAGGAAAATAACTTTGGCATTCGTAAACGATTACTCGAGTATGACGATGTAATGAATGCACAGCGCGAAGTGATTTACAAACGTCGTCGTCACGCTCTCTTTGGCGAACGTTTGAGCCTCGATATCTCCAATATGATGTACGACGTGTGTGAAAGCCTAATCTCTACTCATCTCGAAAACAATGATTTTGAAAATTTCAAGCTTGACGTTTTACGATATCTTTCCATTGAATCGCCCTTTACCGAAGAGGACTTTTTCAACTTATCTTCCGAAGAGCTAACCGACCGATTGTTCAATACGGTATGGGAGACCTACCAGCGTAAATCGGCTATGCTGGCAAAGCAGGCTTATCCGGTAGTGAAGGATGTATATGAAAATCAGAGCAATCGATACGAGAATATCGTTGTCCCCATATCCGATGGAACCCATGTATATCAGATCATGTCCAACCTGAAAAAGGCATACGAAACCCAGGGACTTGAAATTGTGCGCAGCTTTGAAAAAATTGCTATTCTGATTACCATCGATGATGCATGGCGTGAACATTTACGCGAAATGGATGACCTGAAACAGTCGGTTCAGAATGCTGCTTACGAACAAAAAGATCCTTTGCTCATTTACAAGTTTGAATCGTTCCAGCTCTTTAAGAGCATGGTTGAAAATATGAATCGTCAAATCGTTTCCATGCTGATTAAAGCACACATTCAGGGGACTGATCCGCATGCCATGCAAAATGCCCAGACCATGCGACGTATGGACATGAGCCGGTTGAGCCTTAATAAACAGGAAGCACCTTCGCTTACTCGTCCATCGGAACTGGCTACTAATCGCGAACAGCAAAAAGCACAACCCATCCGCGTGGAAAAGAAAATCGGTCGTAATGACCCCTGCCCCTGCGGAAGCGGGAAAAAATATAAAAATTGTCACGGACAAAATTTAGCCTAACTTTAAAACTTATTCACTATGGCAAGCATCAGAAAACTTAAAAAAAACCTGAATTACCTGACCGGTGAACTCATTAATGAGTGTCTGGCTTATCAGTATTTTAACAAAGAAGCAGATCCCGAAAAAGTTGAAAAGGTTCTGACCGGTATTATTGAAAACCACAACGACCTTATTTATCGTATTCACCATTGTAATGTGAAGGGTGATAAAAAGAAGGTGAAAGAGTATTTTCGGAGTATAATAAAGGACTGTGAAAAGAGCATTTCCTTGCTCGACCAGCTCGAAAAAAAGGAATAAAAATCCTTTAAATTGTTCATACAGTTTATACCATTTAAGGTCGTTCGCATGGTGAGCGACCTTTTTTATTGAAACGAGTATATAGCTGTTTTTACAAAGCCAGTATATTCATGCGGGGGCATGTTAAAGTGTGTATAGCCTTAGCAAGCGCGTGCCATCCTACTGCTTTAAAAAATTAAAAAATATTTTCGGATAAAATAATGTTTTAACTACCGAAGTACTTTTTTACAACTTTTAGTAAATTTGCAATAATATAATTATCAAAAAAACATGCCAGCAATACTAAAATCAAGTGATTTAAAGTTTTTAGACCAGGGTTCAAATGGTTTTGGGCCTGTATCGCGGTTAACTAAATATTCGGAGGTTAATAGGAAATCTCTTCTACAACTTGTTATTTTTTTAACTAAGCTTAAAAAAGAAAATTTGTTGGATGACAAACAATTTTCCGAATTAATTATTCTTGCCTGTACTAACTATATTGGAAATGAGATAGAGTACAAAGTTTCAAAGACATTGAATGATATTCTTTTTTTCAGAAAAATTATAAAATTATGATAGATGAAAATGAAAAAGGGGGTATAGAAAATAAATCGCATAATATAGAAGATAATACATATTCAGACACTTCTGGAGATGCAGATATTCTCAATAGTTTATCTCCAGAAATAAAAAAAATTGTTGAGATGGGTTTTTCCATGCAGCGAGTATCAGGACCCTTTCAAAATCCTTTGCTCTCTAAAATTAATGAAAAACATATTGATAAAATATTAGAGCTTGCAGAAAAAGAAGAAGCTAATTTATTTAAAGACACACAATCCAGCAAAAGGTATGGCGTTTTTTATTTTCTTACAATACTATTGTTTATAGTATTTCTTATTGTTTTTTTGATTGATAGGGATAAGTCGATGCTTTTATCTATCATGGAGAAGGCAGCATACATTTTGGGTGGTTTTGGAGGTGGTTATGGTTTAAAATCTTACCTTGATAATAAAAAGAAAGAATAGCAAATTTTAAATCCTAAGTCAGGATAACGGTTTTTGGATTCGCAATTTTTTTTCGGATTTAAATAATTTTATTTGCTCATAACTTCAAAAACAAATAATTAATGATATCTTAATACTAACCATCCAGGTAGGTATAAGTTTCCAAACAGCTTTAAATACTTAAAAGTTCAATAAATTTTCCATTCTGATGGAAACAATCTTTTATTTTTTCGACATTTGAAGTGTAATTTCATATTGTTACGGGTTGGCGAACAAATTGATAATCAATGCATGGATATTACAACGGATAGATCGCAAACTTTTTATCGACGCCTATCATTTATCTTACTGATCATCCTGTGGTTAGTATTATTTATTATCGACATAATGATGGGCAAAGTAGAGATAAAAGTCAGTGAATTATGGAATGCCATTTTTCAATCCTCTCAACATTCTGATGCTCAATTAATTTTATATAATTTTCGTTTACCTAAGGCCATTGCTGCCGTTTTAGCGGGAGTGGCTTTGGGCATAAGTGGTTTGTTGACGCAAACGTATTTTCGTAATCCATTGGCGGGTCCCGATGTTTTAGGTGTAAGTGCCGGTGCCAGTCTGGGCGTGGCTGTTGTAGTTCTTGTCTTCAGTCAGTTTATGCCAACCTATTTTTTTACTGTTGCTGGAAGTTGGACGATTATTTTGGCTGCATGTATTGGGGCAGGACTTACCATGAGTATGATTACTTTGATAGCGAGCATGATACGTGACCATGTAACCTTACTGGTATTGGGCTTGATGGTAGGAGCGGCTTTTTCATCGATTATTACTGTTATTCAGTATCTGAGCAACGAGTCGTTACTTAAATCTTTTGTGGTATGGGGTTTTGGTAGCATACGTCATCTGACTTTTTCGCATCTAGCGGTGATGACTCCTTTTGTTATCCTGGGCACTGTTCTTGCTTTTTTATCGATAAAAAGCCTAAATGCGTTACTGCTGGGCGAAAAGTATGCGCAAACCCTCGGTATACATGTAAACAGAGCACGATTGCTTATCTTTTTTAGTATAATATTTCTGGCCGGTACCATCACAGCTTTCTGCGGGCCTATTGCATTTGTAGCCATTACTGTTCCTCATCTCAGCCGAATGTTATTTCGAACCAACGACCATTTTGTACTGATCCCTGCTTCTTTAATGATAGGAGGGGTTATGGTGCTCTTAAGCGATATTTTGTCCCAATGGCCAGGTTCCGACATTTCACTTCCTATTAATGCACTTACCTCGCTAATGGGGATACCGCTAATTATTGCCATACTTTTGCGAAGAAAAATGGGTTAGTATGAACAGCGCACTTGAAGTACGAAACCTTCAGATAGGTTATTATCGCCGAAATAGAGATTTTAGCGCAGGACCTTTTTCATTTTCGCTGCAAAAAGGGGAACTGGCCATGCTCATTGGTCCCAACGGTGTTGGGAAAAGCACTTTACTAAGAACGTTGGCAGGACTAACCCTTCCCCTCTCGGGCGAGATTACCATCGATGGTGTCGCTATCGGTGATATTTCTCGCAGCGAGATAGCACGGTTGGTGGCTTTTGTATCGACCGAAACAAGTTTCCCTTTTTACCTTTCAGTGTATGATTTGGTATCGCTTGGTCGTATTCCATACCAGAACTGGATGGGCAGGCTTTCGGCTAATGATAAGCAAGTGGTGGAACAGGCTATCGAGCTGATGCAGATAGGGCACCTCAGACATAAGTCGTTGCAGGAAATAAGCGATGGGGAAAGACAAAAGGCGCTCATAGCCAGAGCATTAGCACAGGATACCCCTATGATGCTGCTTGATGAACCCACGGCTTTCCTTGATATTGTCAACAAACATTACATCATTCATCGACTGATTGATATAGCCCACCAACAAAGAAAGACAGTATTGCTTACTACCCACGATTTGAATGTTGCTATTGCAGAATCCGACCGGTTATTGGTCATGTTAAATGATCGCTTTCTGTGTGGTGCCCCTGAAGATTTACAGCTAAATAATCAGCTCAATCTACTTTTTAAGCACCAATTTCATTTTGATCCCCACTCAGGGACGCTTAAAAGAAACAGGGATTTGCACCATAAAGCCATTGTTTTAGCCCAACCTTCGGTGTCTCGAACTGTCATTCGACTTACCCAGAAAGCTTTAGAGCGCATTGGATACGAGTCGACCGATGCAGGGCACTATCTTAAAATAATGGTCAACAAGGTGGAAAATGAATATCAATGGAACGTAGAATCACCTGAAGGAGGAGAATTAGCTAGTTGTTCCAACCTATATACGCTATGCTGTTTTCTCAACGATTGTAAGCAATAATTTTAAAAACGACTTCTCCAGGCATCGTTGTTTTTCGTATACTTCAAATCTTTTAGCAGTCCCAGCGCATTGATGGTGAAGAAATAACTTTGTCTTGGACCAAAAGGTACTATCGAAAGACTCATTTCCCAACAGTGTAGGTCGCGATGAATATTGATTTGAGTGATGGTCATTTCCCTATTGGTAATGTCGTAGCCTGTAGAGAATGAAATTTTCCATTTTTTAGTAAGCGAAATATCACCTCTTAGACCAACACTCTGAACATACTGCGAACGGGTAAGTCTTGATGTGCCACGGATATAGCTGAAATTGTAATTGAGTGATAGATTCCAGGGAACCGAAAAGTCGGTGGTGGGCGTTGTAAGTTTGCCTGTCGTATCGGATACGGTAGGCGAGGGCTGGGTAAGGGGATTTTTTGATTTGCCTTCCGACGAGCTCAGGCTGGTGCTTAGCGATAAGGAAGCATTAGTCATACGGGCCAAGCGTCCTGATTTTAATTCATATACATTCTTCCTTCTTCCTAGCGAGTCGATCTGATATGGATCAAAGACGGCATCGAAGCGCAAAGTAAGTTTATTGTCGAATAGGTTTGTCCCCGACGCCATGGTGATATTCGACAGATTAAAAGAATCAGCCATTAAATTATAGCTCCCCGAAAAGTCAAGATTATCGAGTAAACTTATTTTTTTCTCCTTTTGAGCTGTATCTTGTGCGGGTAAATATTTCATCTCAAAATTATTACGCAGGCTAAAGCTTACATTAGCACTTTTTCCAGGTGGTGGCGAAGGGGTGCCATATTTGGTGCCTTCGAATTTTGAAACTGTACGCATACCTACCCCATTGTAGTATCGATAATAATAGTTGGGAAGAAATTCCGATACATCGGGGATAAAACTCAACGTTACCGAAGGAGACATGATGTGACGGATGGCCTTTATGCGAGAGTTTCGAAAAACAAACATTCCATATACCTTGGGACTATAGCCTGTTGAGATTGAGGGATATAGCGAGTGTCCATACACCCATTGGTTGTGAATTATTGTATCCACTTTCCCGTATCGGCCTGTAGCAGGATTGTAATAGAGAGAATCCCATTGATATGTGTAGTACTTTGGATAGGCTACTCCTTTATAATTGAGACTGTGGGTAAGATTGATGGATCGGGTAATTTTGATATTGAGGCTTAAGGGTATTTCGTGCGAAAAGCCTGTATTGGTGCTATCCATTACATGCTTGGTGAGCAAAAGGGAATCGGTGGTATATACGTCATTCTCCAGATTGGCGCGGTAGCTGAGCTGTATGTTTTCGTACCATCGGGGTGGTCCTACGGATTCTTCCTTGCGAAAAGGGTATATGGTATTCATATTGAAGGATAGCTGGGGTAAACTCATAAATACCTGCTTGGTTTCGTTGTTTTGGGTGTGTTTTAAGCTACCGCTGAGATTAAATGGGGAATTTGGCCATGTGCGGGAAAAGGTAATCCCCGAAGATCGGGTATTGGTAATGTAATCATTGATATTGTATGAGTTTCGTTTGTCGTAGCTGGAAGAACTGATATTCACATCGGCCGAAAACCGTGTGTTAGGATTTGCTTTTGCGTCCTGCGTATGTTGCCAGGTAAATTTGTAGTCGTTTCGTACGGCATAGTCGGGAAGCCCTTTTTCTGAGTACACCGATTGATTGAACCTGAAGCTCGTACTTCCTGAAAAACGATATCTAACCTTGTAATTCGACTGGGCAGCTATTCCCCAGGAACCTTTTGAATATACTTCGCCGGTAACCCGCGCATCAAGGTAATCGCTGATGGCAAAGTAGTAACCTCCATCGCGTAGCGCTAAGCCTCGTGCATAATCCTCACCATACGAAGGCATGAGAATCCCCGAAGCATAACTTTTTTTTGTATTGGGAACGTATCCAAAGGGTACAAAAATCATTTTGAAAGGGATATCAGCTACAACCAGATAGGCGGGTCCGGTAACGATTTTATCTTCCGGAACAGCAATAGCTTTGGTTAGCTTCAAATAAAAGTGGGGATGGTCGAGGTTGCAGGTGGAAAAACTGGCTCCTTTTAGATAAACCTCCCCGTCGGCGTTCCGTTTGGTGGAGTCGCCAATCAAATACCCGCCTCCCTGTTCAGTCTTGACAAAATAAACAAACCCCTTGCGGGTCTTAAAATTGTAGCGTATCCATTTTGACTCAAATTCATCGTTTCCGTCTTTAAACACAGGTTTGCCCACTTCTTTACCCGTGCTATCAGTAATGCCTGTAGCGTATACAGTTTGTTCGTTCATGTTAAAAGCAATGTAAGCTGCTTTGAGGCTTATCTTCTGGTATTCAACCTGGGCATCTCCATACAGATGTACCACTTTTTGATCCATGTCAAATACAATCGAGTCTTTGGCCGAATACTTGACCGGATCTTTTATATCTTCCTCAGTAGGTACTGGTTGAATAGCCACAGAATCAACCCCTCTTGATAGGCTGTCGCTAACATGGTTAATTGTGTCCGCTGTTTGTCCATTTACATGGATAATACAATATGTCAGAAAAAATATTTTAAGAAGGACTCGTATTATTTTGCTTTTCAACTTTTTCAACTTTATGCTATTTTTGTCCTATCAAAAAAACGCTCAAAACTAATTATTTTTTGCTTAGATTCATGCTTCAAAACGATTATATATCCCTATTGGTCAGGAAAACAAGGATTTGGGTTGGTTCATTTGTTTTGTTATTTTTTACAAACTTTATTAACGCAAAAGATATTGGCAGTAGTGTAAGTATAGTGGTTATTGATGCGGGGCATGGTGGTGAGGATCCTGGTGCACTGGGGAAAACCTATAAAGAAAAAGACATAACACTTGCTGTAGCTTTAAAGGTAGGAAAATGTATTGAGGAAAATTATCCTTCTGTAAAAGTAATTTATACCCGACAAACCGATGTATTTGTACCTCTGCATGAACGTGCTGAGATTGCCAATAAAAATCATGCCGACCTGTTTATTTCAATTCATGCTAATGCCACCAAAAACCCTGATGTATTTGGGATGGAAACCTATGCCATGGGATTGCATACTAACGAGAAAAACCTGGAGGTTGCTAAGAAAGAGAATGCTGCTATTATCTTTGAAAAGGACTATACCTTACACTACGAGGGTTACGACCCCAATTCGCCCGAGTCTTTTATCATTTTTTCCTTAATGCAAAATACCTATCTTGCACAAAGTCTCGATTTTGCTGGCCATGTGCAAAGTAATGCCAGAGAAATTGCCAGTCGAAATGATCGGGGAGTTAAGCAAGCTGGGTTTTTGGTATTGTGGAAAACCACCATGCCAAGCGTACTTATCGAAATTGGTTATATCACCAATCCATCTGAAGAAAAATACCTGGCTTCCGAAGAAGGCCAAACGCAGATAGCTGCAGCTATTTGTAAAGCGTTTGGAGAGTATAAGCTGAAAATTGAATCAAACTCAAGACTGGCAGTCAACTCTTCCACTCAAAATGGCAATGAAAGCAAAAATGAGCCGATAAAGCAATCAATTTCCAATGATTCAGTGGTGTTTAGGGTTCAGGTTTTTTCATTACCGCGACCTTTGCCTCCTGACGCCGAACAACTCAAGAAATGTAAATCAAAATTAGGGATCGACCGTGTCGATGAAATCTATTTCAATAGCTATTACAAATATGTGGTGGGATACTCCAGTGATTACAATGAGATCCAGAAATTAGCCAAAGAAATTAAAAAACATTACCCCGAAGCATTTGTCATTGCCCTGAAAGGAGATACTATTGTGCCACTTAGCACTGTGCTGAAAAAATAATGCATATTTTTTCAATATGTTATGTAATTTTAATAATTATAATAATTTGCATGCGTTTTGATTGAGTCAAAATTATAACTTTAGGATGCAAAACGATAAAACTTATAATAAGGCGAACAGGCAATAAAAATCGCTTTAGTTTCAAGGTTCATTACATTTGATAATTCGCAGGCTAATACATCCGGCCTATTAAACAACATTTAAATTTTTCAGGATGAAGAAAGAAGTTAAAATTGGGTTGATTATGATTTTCACCCTGGGAATTCTTATCTGGGGGGTAAATTTTCTCAAGGGTCGAAATTTTTTCAGTCGTACATACAACTATGTGGTTATATATGACGATGTGAGCGGATTGCTCGAGTCGAATGGCGTATATATCAAAGGCTACAAGGTTGGCAATGTTCATTCTATTGATTTTTCTGACAGTACCCTCACAAGTTTGCGGGTAGTTCTTGCTATTGACAAGGATGTACACATTCCGGTTGGAACACGGGCACGGATATACAACCTCGATTTGATTGGGAATAAAGCGGTTGAGCTTATTTTTTCTAAATCGAAACAAATGCATAAGCCCTATGATACGATTATAGGCGAGGTAGAAATAACCATTGCCAAACAATTGGAACCATACAAGGTTCAGGCATATAATTTGCTCAATTCGCTCGATTCGCTTACGCATGCCATTATGCGAATATTTGATCCGGCAACCACAGCGCGAATTCGACAAACCGTCAAAAATATTGAAACCCTTACCGCTGGCATGGTGGATAACCTCGATAACACCTCGAAAAGTATTGAAAATATTAGAGTCTTCACGCAAAATCTGAAAGAAAACAATGCTCGGATTAATGCTACTATCAGTCAACTTCAAGCCTTTTCGACAGGACTGAACCAGTTACAACTCAAGCAAACCCTGAATCAGCTGGATACGGTACTTGCGCAGACACAAAACTTGTTGCTTACCATGCAAAGTGGCGACGGAACATTAACCAAATTACTTTATAGCGATAGCCTGTATCAAAACTTACAACGCACAATATTACAACTCGATTCACTATTAGTTGATATTCAGCAGCAACCCCGCCGATATCTGCATTTTTCGGTTTTTGGTCGCAAACAATAGAATGCCTTTACCTTCAAACTGCGATATTGAACATGAAGTTTGTCCAACTTAAAAATACCGTGATTGGGCGGTTTGAATTGTTTGAGTCCTTTCACGAAATTACGCATTTTATCAGCACACGGGTAGGTGGATTCAGTAGCGGAGACTTTGCTTCCTTAAATCTTGGCTATGGAACCGAAGATGATGCCGAAACGGTTACACGTAATCGGCTTTTATTGGCCGAAGATCTTGGTATTCCCCTCGACTGGTTTGTGTTTCCACGACAAACGCATAGCAATCATGTATATCGGGTAACCAATGCCGATCGGGGGCGGGGAAGTCTCGATCGGGAGACAGCCATTCCCGATACCGATGCTCTTGTTACTAATGCACGGCATACCTGTATTGTAGTTCAGGTGGCTGATTGTGTACCCGTTTTGCTATTCGCGCCCGACCAACGGGTAATTGCGGTGATTCATGCGGGTTGGAGAGGTACAGCATCTCGAATCGTTTCCGAGACTGTTCGGAATATGCAGGTAAATTATGGCTGTAAGCCAGCGGAGATATTTGCAGCTATCGGACCCTCTATTCAACAATGCTGCTATCAGGTGGGTGACGATGTGTATGAAGCCTTTGCCCATTGGAATGGCGATAGACAACAAATTTTTCATCGTCACCACAGCATGCTTATGCTGGACCTGCCCATGGCTAATCGATTATTATTGCTAAACGAGGGGGTTAATCCCGAAAATATTGTGATGGCGCCCCACTGCACTAAATGTACACCTGAGTATTTCTATTCGTCGCGTTTTAGCCATGGAAATACAGGCCGATTTGTTGTAGGTATGATGCTGTGGTAGAGTCTATTCAAACATGGCTTCGAAGACCCTTCGCCATTGCATGCCTTCGGGGGTAGGTTCAAATGTATTGTTGTGCCAGATGATAATTAGGGTACCCTCGTGTTGACGCACACGTTCGCGAATTTGTATCATGTCCTCGTAGGCCGCTTGAGGCGAATACTTAAGATAATACACATAGGTGGCATCCATGGCCTGAAAAGGAAAAAGTTTTAGGTTTGTTATCGTTTCTCGGGATAGGTCATAAAAAAAGAAAGGATGCGAAGTGCCTGCTCTGAAACCATTGATCGAAGCAAACCCCATCGAATAGTCCTCTGCTATGCCTGCCTGAATTAGATGCTGATAGGATACAGGGATTTGGAAACGGATGTAATGAAAACGGCTACGAACAATAGGATTACCTGATATTGATTCAAGTTTCTTTCGTTCAGCTTCAATAAGTGTGGGGTTGTCCAGGCTGTGGTAGGAGTTATGTAAACCTGCCAGTGCGAACGGTTTGTTTCGTCCAATGGCATCAATAAGGGCGCGTTTACGATAGGCAGCAATGGGGTCATGCGGCTTTTGCCCATTGCACAGGTAAAAATATATGGGCGTTACCGAATATTTGGCTGTTGTGATATTCAGAAAATCGAACGTGTCGTAAGGATCGGTTTTTCGCCCCAGTATAACCTCGAGTCGTGTTTTTAAGCTTTGCCACTCAGCTCGATAGACGTTTTTTACTGTACCCCCTATGGCATAAGGCAATTTTTTGAATCGATACGCATAGGGCATGTCTACGTCTATGGTAGGAAGATAGGTATAGGTGTGCTTTTTAAAAGTTAACCGAGGATAGAGCTCTATCAACTTGTTTTTCAATATTTTCACCCATTCATCCACCACTGGGATTGCGTAAAGATTGTTTGTGGCAAAAACACCAGTAGTGGGTAAGTAACGTCCATGACTATCGATTTGTGCAGTATTGTATTCTTCATATCGACTGAGAACGAAAAAAATAGCTGAAAATACATCAAATCCAAGACTGTCGGGATTAGGAGATTGAAAAATAAGCGGTACCTGCTGATGTAACTTAACGTCCGTCAGCTGATATGTTGTGGTACCTTGCTCTTTCAGCAACCCAGCGGGTATGATGTGTAATCCCTCTTTACCAGCAGCAGGCATGTAGCATATCTTTGGTAATGAAGAACTATTATATTCCTCTTCCTGCTGGCAGAGGATTGGCTCAATACCCAGTATATTCCCAAAGATATGTTGCACAACATAGCGTAGGCGAGGTGAATCAAATTCAGTTAGGATTACTATTTGTTGCAATTGCCCCATGTTTTTTTACCAAAAGTAAAGAAAAATTTTCTCGAGCAAAACCCAAATTGGATACTTACAAAATAAAATGGCTGAATGGAAATTATTGCCGTTCTTGAATTAGTTGGTGGTAATTCCCAACTGTTAGCGGTAGTTGTAGGGGTTACCGTAAGGTGGTACCTGTAGGGAATTGTACGCAAATCGCCACGTTGAGGAAGACGAGATCTATCATCCATAACTGGTAGATGATAGGTTTTTCCACAGGATTAAAAAAAACCGTTGTCGGGATTTTTTTGTACATTTTTTGCAGCAATTGCTAACTTTGAAATTTATTATGAAATAAAGATTAAGCAATTTATGTTTTTATGAAACGAGCATGTATGGCAGTATTCACAAACAAGTATGAAAATAATTTTTCATGCCTGCTTGATTTTAGAGCACAAAACATATTACATGCGAGTTCCATCCGACCACTATAAAAAATTAAAAAATATTTACGGATGAAACCTTCATGATTGTGCTCAAGCACAAACACACAATGAATAAAATGGGGAATATTATCCCTATAACGAAATAGAAAAATGGATTAAATAATTAATATTCAACATATTAAATAATTTTATTCGGATGAAAAAACAGCTGCTGTTCATTCTGAAATACTTTCTTTTCTGGTTGCTATATTTTCTGTTCGTCAAAGCTTTTTTCATAGTTTTCAATAGTTCGTATCTCAAGGGGTTGCCATTATCTGTCTTGCCTCAGATTTATTGGTATGGAATGCGGCTCGATATATCGGCGGCTACCTATGTATTGGTATTGCCGTATTTTTTGTTGCTTGTCATGCAATTTTTTTCTTTGTCCTTGTGGCAAAAAGTGGTTAAAGTTTACACGTATTTTTTGCTTATTTTCTTTACCTTTCTGGTTATTGTAGATGCCGAGCTGTATGGATATTGGGGTTTCCGGCTCGATCTTACCCCTTTGCAATATATGGACACACCAGGAGCTATGCTGGCATCGGTATCGGCCTGGGTAGTGATAAGGCAGCTACTATTAGGTGCACTCATCGTTGTTTTGTTTATTGCGCTTTACCGACGTATGTTGGGTAACACAACGATGAGCCAGGTAAAAAATATAGGTTTTCTCGCCGTTTTGTTGCTACTGTTTGGGTCATTGATTATTCCCATACGGGGTGGGGTGGGGCTTGCACCGCTGAATACTGGTTCGGCCTATTTTTCCAATTATACCTTTGCCAACCATGCTGCTATCAATGTAGTGTGGAATGTAGGTTTTGCTTCCTTGCAGACCGAAACACGAAAAAATCCTTATCGGGTAATGTCGGCAGATAAGGCTACTAAGCTGGTAGAAAGCTATCTGGCTTCACCATCCGATACTACCATTCAATTGTTTAGCTATCAGGAAAGACCTAACGTAGTGTTGATCGTACTGGAAAGTTTTATGGCAAAGTTACTTCCTGCTGCGGGAGGCAACCTGGCGGTTGAGGCAACTCCTCGCTTGAATGCTCTGGTAAAGGAAGGAATATTCTTTCCCAACGTATATGCAACCGGTACGCGTTCCGATAAGGGACTTATCTCCATCATAACTGGCTTTCCGGCTTTTCCCAATGTGTTGGTCATGCGTTTTCCCAATAAAACTGAAAAACTCCCTGCTATTGCCAAAGATTTACGAAACGAAGGATATAGCACTGCTTACTACTATGGTGGCGATATTGATTTTGTATCGATGCGAAGTTTTGCTAAAAATGTAGGTTTTAATAAAATTGTCAGCATGTCCGATTTTCCTCCAAGCACCTACAATGCCAAATGGGGGGTGCACGATCATGTTGTGTTCGAAAGGCTTTTGAACGATCTGGATACTGCTTCTGCACCGTTTTTTTATACTTTTTTTACGCTAAGCAGTCACGAACCATTCGATGTGCCTATGAAAACGGTTATCGTTGGTTCTGACGATGATCACAAGTTTTTAAATTCTGTTTACTATACCGATAGCTGTCTGGGAAGCTTTATCGAAAAGGCTAAACAAAAATCGTGGTGGAAAAATACGCTCATTGTCCTCATAGCCGATCATGGGGTATTGCGTCTGGGAGTTCACGATGCTTTCGATCCCGAACGTTTTCATATACCCATGCTTTGGTTGGGGGGTGTTATTACCAAGCACGCCGTCGTTACATCGGTGGTATCGCAAACCGATGTCCCTGCTACCCTGTTGAAACAGCTGGGTGTCAATCCTGTTCAGCCTTATCCTTATAGTCGCAATGTGCTTGTACCTGGTTACAAGGGTATTGCTGTGGGAGCATTTAATAGTGGAATTAATGTGTTTGCGGAAAAGCGTATTGTCGCTTACGATTATACCGACAAAAAAATAAAGTACCAAAAGGGTGATTCGATTGAATCTCTACTTGAATTTGGAAAAGCTTACTTGCAAAAAAGCTATGATGATTTTCTTCAAATGAAATAAGCATGATAAAATTTATTGAGGTAACCATCGAAGATATTCCCTTATTGCAGCGTTTAGCCCGAGAAATATGGTATGCTCACTATCCATCCATCATTTCGCTGGAACAAATTGCATACATGCTCGATTGGATGTACAGTTCCTCTACTATAACTGCCGAGTTGACGGAGGGTTACCAATGGAGAATTATCCAGCAGGATGAGTTGCCTGTTGGTTTTCTTGCGTATAATTTTGAGAAAACTCAGCTAAAAGTTAAACTTAACAAGTTATACGTTTTGCCTGCTTACCATAAACAGGGTATTGGACAGTTAGCCCTGCAATATGTAATTGCTCAGGCAAGGCAAATGAATGCACAGGCAGTTTATCTTACTGTTAACAAAAAAAACCAGAGTGCTATATCCGCCTATCTCAAAGCTGGCTTTTACATCGAACGAAGCGAAGTTTTTGATATTGGTCAGGGATTTTATATGGACGATTATGTCATGCAGTATGACTTAAGCTGATCTCTATAACAGTGTTTTTTGAAAAATTTTTGATTATTTTTACCCCAATCCAATAACAATATTAATCTAAAACCACAAGCTATGGAAACAAATGCTTCTACAAATTCGACAAACGGTATGGAACTCAACCAGAATTCTGTGAAATACCTGTCATCTATCCAGAAATGGACGTATTTCTTTGCTATCGTTGGATTTATTGGCATTGTCATTTTATTGCTGGTTGGTCTTCTGGCAAAAGCTATTTTTAGTGCAATTAATCCTCAGATGGGAGCTGGCGCTACTGTTTTGGGAGTTATATACATAGTGTTTGCTTTGATTTATTTTTTCCCAGTACTTTACCTGTATCGCTTTTCGCGTTTTGCTAAACAAGCTATTCAGGAAAATAATGCCAACTTAATGGAAGAAGCGCTTCGCAATTTTAAACTGCATTTTCATTTTATCGGGGTGTTAACCATTGCGATATTGGCTTTATATTTTGTTATCCTGTTAGGATATGTTCTTGGAACAATATTTTTAGGTTAAACCTCTTAAATACATTGTTTTGAATGGCATATTGGCGAGTGATAAGATGGATGTTGATATGTACAAGTTTGTGGATATCATGGTCGGTGGAAGGGCAGATATTGTCTATTTCGAGTATTGATAAGGCGTTTGTTAAGGCTACCGACCGGATTGCGCTATATGCGTTACCACGAACAACTCTGGAGATTCGATGCCATATATCATCGCGCCAACAGGTGGTTGGACCATATGCCCAGTATGCTCGTGAGTTTTTGGGTCGCGAAGAAATTATGCATCCCGCAGTCCAATGGGATATCGATAGCGTATCGATTGTACCAGTTACCTCTTTCGACCCCTCACAGATATACCTGGTAAAATTTGGTAAAAAGATTGATTATCGTGTTTTCGAAGAGATGACACGGAAGGGATTTATTATTTTTCCCTTAGACAACAAAAAGGCGGTAGGGTATTCCGATTCAGTTGTCAATCTTTCAAGAGAGTCGGCCGTGTGGTCGATACTTGATCTTCCCTTTGCTTCAAGTAGCAGCGATACCATTTATCAGGTGGTTAGGAAAGATTCGTTGCTCATTCGGCAGGCTGTGGTAAAGCCTCGAAGTGCCTCGCTAACCCCGTATGAAAGGGCTAAGGAACTTGCTAAACAGATTCAACAACTTCACCAGCGTCGCATGGATCTGATTATGGCAGAGGATGACCCTGTGCCTGCTAATGAAAAATCGGTGCAATGGCTGGCCGATCAGCTGAAGCAGAAAGAAGAAGAGTATTTGCAGTTGTTTCTGGGGAAAACAGTACCTCAAACCTACGTGCATACTTTTTATTACTTGCCTACCTCTGGGGAGAAAGTTCAGTCAGCTGAGATTTTTTGGTTTTCTCCCCAGCGGGGCATATCTACAAAAACGGATGCTTCGGCTATTCCTGTTTATATAACGATAGAGCCACAGAATACCATCTCTACAGTGCGTGACTATCAATCGTTGCTGACTACTTTCTCTGCCCCTTGCATATTGTACCGTGTCCCCGATATAGCCAGGGTTTCAATTAGTTGGGGCAATAGAGTACTCACCCGTGTTCAACTACCGGTATATCAACTTGGGGCATTGGTTCCCTGGTTTCCAACCGAGCCGTAAAAAATCACAAAAATTTAAGACAAACAGGCATAGGAACCGCAAAGGTGTATACTTCTTTTAGTGAACCATCGTTTTGTATGGTAAAAACGACAATATTATTGCTATCCTGATTGGCAACGAGTAAGTAGCGACCCGAAGGATCGATACAAAAGTTTCGCGGCGTGCGTCCTCCCGAGAGAGTGTGTCCTATCGCGGATAATCGTCCAGTTTGGGGATCAATGCTAAAGCAGGCTATATTGTTGATTTCGCCGCGATTGGTGGCATATAGATATCTTCCATTGGGGGTGATATGCACGTCTGCTGAGCCAGGATAACGATTCTCGCCACTATCGACTGTCGAGATGGTTTGAATATTCTCGAGCCTACCATTGCTTGGATTTACATTTACAACCTCGATGGTACCGGCAAGTTCTGACAAAACATACATCCATCGACCGCTGGGATGTATAGCCAGATGTCGTGGTCCGGAACCTGGTGCAGTGGCATAAGAGTCTGTTGAGCCTATTAGTTTTTTCTGCAACGTATCAATCGAAAAGCAATGTACTCGATCGATTCCTAAATCGGTAGCATAAATTCTGTCGTTGAAAGGATTAGGCATAATCATGTGGGCATGAGGGCCTTCCTGCCTGGACGCATTGGGTCCTTTTCCTTGATCCTGAATGACCGATAATGCCTGGGTAAGACGCCCATCGGTACCGATGCCAAACATGGCAAAATTCCCCGTACCGTAGTTAGCTACCAGTATGTATTTTCCTGTATTGTCGATACTTACATAGCAAGGGTAATTACCCCACGAGGGTACGCTGTTGATAAAATTCAGATTATAAGAAGAATCCACACGATACGCACTTACCTGGCCTGGGCTGTTTTCGTTGACGCAGAACAGAAACTTTTTGTTCTGCAACAGACAAAGATAGGATGGGTTGCTTGCTTTTACCGTGTGTAGTAGTTCGAATTTCGTTGAATCAATGTTAACACGGTACACATAAATGCCCTCCGAGTGGCTATTGCCACTGCCCGAAGTATAGGTTCCTACATAGAGAATATATGCATGGTTGCTGTTTACATTATTTTCGGGTTCTTTTCCAGTAGACTTACAGCTGGGAAGCAGACAGATTAGCGAAAATCCCATGAGCAAAAATGCGATTTGAGTTTTCATGGCAGAATGGGTTAATTATTGGATAATTTGTAGTCGGGCAAATTTAAGCAATAGCTTTTTTTCACCCTCAGTGTCAAAATGGACGGTAGCCTTTTGATTGGGTTCCGTTCCCTCAATCGATACCACAGTACCCTCGCCAAACTGGTGATGAATGACCCGCATTCCTGCTTTCAGGTTTCCTTGAAGGCTTGTTGCCGTTTCATTATTGGGCGTTGAGGCCGAACGTTGGCTGGCTGTGTTTATATCCAGCAAGCGGCGCTTCTGAATGAGCAGGGCATTACGTACCTGCGATTGAACCACCGGATCGGGGCGTCGGCGAGCATCTTTATTGTTTTCGAATTCTTCGTTTTCGTTAAAAAGATTGTCGAGTGTCTTTAGTTCCTGTGCCTTATAATCGACATATTTGGGGTCAATTTCAAAAATAAAACGGCTGGGGGAGCATTGTACGGGTTTTCCCCATCGATAGCGATTTTTGGCATACGATATCATCACCCGCTTTTTGGCTCGGGTAAGAGCAACATAAAATAAACGGCGTTCTTCCTCTATCTCTTCATCTCTGCCAAGAAGCATACTGGAAGGGAAAAGTCCTTCTTCCATGCCGGCTATGAAAATGTAGTCAAACTCCAATCCTTTGGCAGCATGAATGGTCATCAGGCTGACCTTGTTATTGTCGTCATCATCGTCAATTTCGGTGTCGGAAAGTAATGAAACAGTACCCAGGTATTCAGCCAGGCTTGGGTTGCCGTTTTCTTGCTTGCTTTGTTCAACGAAATCTTTAATGCTATTGAGTAACTCTTCAATATTTTCGAGACGACTGATACTTTCGTAACTGGTTTCGGATTTCAAATCGGATAGCATCCCACTTTTCCGAAGCACCTCTTCGGCAACCTCGTAGGCATCGTTTGTGCTGGCAAAGGTTCGAAATTCTTCGATCAAATTTTTGAATGCTGTAATTTTGGCCAAGGTATTACCTGCCAATTGTAAATCGTAAGCAGAAGGTTGCCCGATAACTTCCCACATGCTAACCGTATGTTGCGATGCAGCCAGTTCTATTTTTTCGAGCGTTGTATCGCCAATGCCACGGGCTGGATAATTGATAATACGTTTAAGCGCTTCGTCGTCTTTTGGATTTTCAATTAAACGCAGGTAGGCAAGCAAATCTTTTATCTCCTTGCGTTGGTAGAACGACATTGAGCCATAAATTCGATAGGGTATGTTTTTTTTGCGAAGTGCTTCCTCAAAAATACGGCTTTGGGCATTGGTTCGATACAGTACAGCAAAGCGTTGATAGGGTACCTGTTGCGAGAGACTGATGTTCATGATTTCACTGGCTACCTGGTAGCCTTCCTCGTGGTCGGTATTGAGCTCTAAAATCTTAATCGGTTCCCCCATCTCTTTATTTGAGAAAACCTGCTTGGGTATTTGTCCTTTATTTTTCGCAATAACGCTATTGGCAGCATTGACAATGACCTGTGTCGAGCGATAATTCTCTTCCAGTTTAAAGAGGGCGTGTTGAGGATAATCGTTTTTAAAGTTGAGGATATTCTCAATACGAGCACCTCGAAAGGCATAGATGCTTTGGGCGTCATCGCCAACTACGCAGATATTCTGATGAAGCTGTGCCAGCTTTTTTACGATGTAGTATTGCGCAAAATTGGTATCCTGGTACTCATCCACCAGGATGTATTCGAACCAATGTTGATATTTTGCCAGCGCTTCGGGAAAATCGCGAAAGAGAATGTTGGTATTGAGCAAAAGGTCGTCAAAGTCCATGGCATCGGCTTTCTTGCACCGAATGGTATAAAGCCGGTAGATGTCGACCATCTGAGGCATGTTAATCCTACGGTCGTTTTCCAGTAGCAAAGCATTGCTCTGATAGCTGGCTACGGTAATAAGATCGTTTTTGGCTCGTGAGATACGCGACTGTACTTCGTTGGGTTTGTATTGATCGGGATTGAGATTAAGCTCTTTAATTACCGATTTAATCACACTGCGCGAGTCGGTAGTATCGTATATCGAATAGCTCGATGAGTATCCAAGGAGTGCAGCTTCACTACGAAGAATTCGGGCAAATATCGAATGGAAAGTACCCATCCAGAGGCTGCGAGCATGTTCCTGTCCAACCAGCTGTCCGATACGCTCTTTCATTTCGTTGGCAGCTTTATTGGTAAAGGTTAATGCCAAAATTTTCCTCGGCGAAACCCCCTTGCTTATCAGATAAGCTATTTTGTATGTCAGTACCCGTGTTTTTCCCGATCCCGCCCCTGCTATAACCATCTGTGGACCACGGTCGTATATCACTGCCTCTCGCTGCACCGGATTGAGCTGTTCTAATATCCTTTCCATCGCTACGGAATTTCCTTCAAAAATACAACTCCCCCCTGAGTTATTCGCTGTTCGAATCAAAAAATTACCTACAAGTTTTCAACATACCCCATCGTTTCAGTTTATTACATTTTCGATTCCTACTGCGTAAATGATTTGAATGATTTTATTTATCCTTAGAACAATACTTGGCCAATTTTTGTGTTTTATTAATTTGAACAAAAATTTAATTTGCAATGGTGGGTTTATCCCTATATTTGTTGCAAAATTGTATAAAAATATTCATGAGATTTCGGACATTATTGATATTGAGTATATGTGCCTCGATGCTGGGTGAGGGGGAGATTAGGGCACAGTTGTATGCGCCAACCGCCGATTATCAAACGTGGATTAATTATACCGGTTCTAACCCGCTTCGAGTAAGGGTATTTGTGTTTAATCAAAATGAAAGTAACTGGGGTACCCATTGGGGAAGGATAGAAGCGGTATCGGTCGATTCTACTACGGGTTGGACTTTTCAATGGTCGGTGCTCGATCAGACCAATTTTCAGTTTGTCGATACCCTTGCACCGCTCATTAATGTTCAGGTGGCAGCACTCGATAATTTAAATTTTGGTTGTTATCGTATACGAATGCAAAAAGGATCAGTCGATACCTCATTCATTGCCTGGGTAATCATCAATCCTTTGCGGTTTCATCTGGTAAAAACCGACGACGGATATGTCAAGGAATTTGAGTACACCTGCGATTTTCTTGATTTGCGTGCCATTCCTCGCAACGATACTAAATTCGACGCCGACCTGCGTTATGTTCATAATGATTATTTTTTGTGCCCTCATCCCTACACGGGTGATTTGTATCGGCTGTCCAACGAGCTTAAGTGTAATTGGGAAGGTAACGATGGTTCTTCGTATGTGACCACCAAGCCACAGCTTCGCATTTATCAGCCCCCAGCACAGGATACGCGGTACAAGGTAGATGTTACCGATGCTTTTGGAAATACGGCCAGCGACCAGATTACCTATCGTACCATCAATACCAGAGCCGATTTTAAAATTTTTCTGGCCGAAGATACTATTGCCGGAAGCTTTAAAAGCAGATACAAAGAGGCAACGGAAGGCGAGGCACGATTGTGGGCACGTTTTGAGAATACTTCGAAAAACGGGGTAAATTTTACCTGGCGGCTATCCGATCTCATGCTTAATGCTGCCGACTCGGCATACTACCTGCGCACAACGACCGACTCTACCGCTACCATCGAGGATGTGCAGTATTCTTTCCCGCGTACCTACAAGATAACCCTTATCTCGGAAAGTCCACGTTTTTGCGTCGACAGCATTACCAAAGAAATTGTTATAAAACCATCTAAAATGGGCGATATGGGGAAAAATGCTTTTCCTAAGGTGATAACGCCCAATAATGATGGGATTCACGATTATTTCTATATTAAAGTAGATAATTCCGATACCATTCAGTCGATTGAATACCTTAGCCTGCGGATATACAACAGTAGGGGCAGTAAGGTATATGAATACAAAGGCAAAATGGCCGATGGCTGGAAGGGTTGGGACGGCAAAACATTGTGGGGATTAGATGCACCAACTGGTATTTACTACTATTATTTCGAGGCAAAGGGCTATGGCCCCTTTGCTTCTACATCGGGCAATAATACCGAACAGTCGGCAGGTACAACAACAGGCCCCCGGAAAGTTTCAGGCAAAGGATATGTATATCTGATTCGCTGATTTTTCAATCACAAAATCCATCTGTTGAGGATATTCTTATTGTGTAGTTTTTTTTCTGTGCCATTTTTTCCACAAAGGATTGATCAGGCGTACACTTCCCACTGCAATGAGTATTATTCCTACAATGAAGATTATCACAAACGAACCGAGGTAATTAACGTTTCTCAACTCTTCATTTTCGGTAATAACTTTCAGTGTTCCCTTTACCGAACCTATTACAACAAAAATACCTACGAGTATGGCTATTGATGCTACAATCTGATTTTGTCGGGTATCGGTCGCTTTGAAATACTCAGTTTGTTTGAACTGGCTGTACCGCATACGTGCGTGTTTTCTGGCTCGTGCTCGGATACGCTCTCTCTCAGCTTTCAACCATTCGTCGATAATAGCCTGCGCTTCACGATTGCTTTCGTAAGAATAATCACGAGAAGAAGGGGATACCGAGGCCTGTGTAAGCTGTCTGATGATAAATTCATAGGCTTCGGTAACTGCAATAAACCGTTCCTGTGCATCGGGGCTGGGATTAACATCGGGATGATATTTCCGGGCCAACCGACGATACGAACGTTTCACCTCGTCAATGGTTGCATCACGACTTACCCCTAATATGGCATAATAGTCCACCAATTTTTTATGTTAAAGATATGCTTTTTTTCAAATTTTAGCGAAGAAAATCCATGATTGTGTTCCAAGTACAAACACCAATAAGGGTGCTAAGTAGTTTAAAGAACGCTAAGAAATATCGCTGTGAGCTTTGCAACTACTTTACGGTTTTGCGTTAAATCCACCTTCATTTATTGCGTACCAGTAATGCAACTTCGGGCACTGTTGACATTAAGGCTATCCTTAACTGGATTAAAAGTAAGGGAATCTTTGGCGATATTACTGTGTACAAGGTTCAGCTGAGATGGGAAATAACCTCTTCGTCAGGAGGCCTCGATTTTCAGATGAATTCCTACAGCGTTACTGTTCAGTAACAAATTTTAAAAAATTAAGAGAGGCTGCCTTTTTAGGTAGCCTCTCTTTTTTGGGTCGTTTGAATTTTACTTATTAGATGCGTTAGCAGAAGAATCGATAGATAAAAGTTCAATTTCGAAAACCAGCACTGAGTTGGGTTTAATACGACCCCGGGGATTTCCAGCAGCCCCGTAGCCTAATTCAGCAGGTATCCATACACGATATTTCGAACCTACTGTCATAAGTTGAAGAGCTTCGGTGAAGCCAGGTATAACACCTCCTACAGCAAAAGTAGCTGGTTGTCCACGTTCGTACGAACTATCAAACACAGTACCATCGATAAGCGAGCCCTTGTAATGAATGCTTACCATGTCGTCTTTGGTAGGATGAGGGCCCGTACCTTCTTTCAATACTTCATACTGTAAACCGCTGGCAGTGGTAATTACTCCCTTTTTTTCTTTGTTCTTTTTCAAAAATTCCTGTCCTTCCTTCAGGTTCTTCATACCCTGCTCCATTTGCAGTTTTGTGAAATATTCCTGAATGTACATGCCAGCATTTTCAGGCTTAATCTTTGTTTCTCTTTTGGCCAATACATCTTCTACAGCTTTGCGGAATACTTCGGTATTGAACGAGGGTAAATCAGCTTCTTTAAGGTTTTCGCCAATTGATACCCCAATACAATAGCTCAGACTATCGATGTCATTTTTCAATTTTACTGAGCTGGATTTTTGATTACACGAGGCAAACACAATGCTTCCAAGAACAACTACGATGAATAATTTTTTAATGCTCATTGTCTTAAATTTTAATAGTAAGGGCACGATGTTATTTCTGTGCCTTTGTTGTTAAACATTATTTTTATTAGTTAGATGCAGGACTGTCGGAGGGGGTATTTTCACCCTTATCCACCGAAAGCAGTTCAACTTCGAAAATTAGCACACTGTTGGGTTCAATACCGGGGATGTTTTGTTCGCCATATCCCAGTTCAGCAGGGATATAAAGCATCCATTTGCTTCCAGGTTTCATCAGCTGTAAAGCTTCTGTCCAGCCCTTAATTACTCCATTAACGGCGAAATGAGCAGGTTCGCCCCGATCGTAAGAGCTGTCAAATACTCTACCATCGATGAAAGTCCCCCGATAATGACAGGTTACTTCATCGTTGATGGTGGGCGATTGCCCCTCTCCTTCCTTAAGAACCTTATATTGCAGGCCACTGGGTAAGGTAACTACACCTTCCTTTTTGCTATTTTCGGCCAGGAACTTTTTGCCTTCTTCCAGATTTTTCTGGGCTTTAGCCTGATGTATCTTCATCATGTAATTTTGCATGATGGTATTGACCTGTTGTTGGGTAAATAGCGATTCTTTATCAGCGAGAGCATCCTTTATAGCTTGAAGAAATAACGTCTCATTCAGCTGGACAATACCGGCCGATTTTAGCGATTGGCCAAGTACGCTCCCTAAGCTATATGATACGGTGTCGAGTTCATTCTTAAGCTGGATGGGCTTATCCTTCTGGGCATAAACACTGGTGATGCCACACACGAGAACGAAAATAAACAACTTTGATTTGAGCATACGATTAGATTTTAATTAATAAGTACACAAAGGTAGTCAAATTAGTTAACTAAGGAAAAAATCTTATAATTATTTATAGCTTACCATCCCGGAAGAATATTCAGGTTGATTCCGGCATATTTCTGACCATCTTTTAGATACGGAATAGCATAATAGGGTTCCAGAATCATGTACCCGAATAAATTGATACGGAGGGAAATACCATAGGTTATCAACGGATATCGGTAATAGGCATAATCGATATTGTAAATAGAATTTGGAGTGGCCGTAAGAAGATTGTTGTAGTTAAGGGGTAAACTTTCATTGGCGCGCATGTTAAGGGTAAGTTTATTACCAGGATTCCAGGCAATACCAGCATCGGTAAAAAACGATAGTTCAGAAACGAAGTATTTAAAGGGTATCAGGCAGAGCCGCTCGGGTCCGGTAAAAGGAATACGAAGTTCGAGATTGGCTACTCCTATTCGGCTACCAAATAGCATCGATTGTTCGGCCAATGAACTGCTTAAGCCTACAAAATTGTAAAAACCACGCACCAGCCAGGGCCAGCCGATATATAAAGAACGAACAATATAATCGTTGCTGCTTTTTCCGTATCGACCTTGAAAATATATGCGCATAGCCAGTGCCATGGGATTAATGAAAAAGTATTTTCTGTAATCGGCTATAACACTGGTAAAACTATATTTTCCTAGATATTGCTCAACTTCCAGATGAAAACGTTGTCCTCGCAAGGGTGATGCGATACCATAGTAAGCATTGTCAAGCGTATAAGCCAGTCCAAAAGTTGAAACGAAAAAACCAGGGGGTTTGGGAAGGTTTTTAATTCGTCCCAGGTAAGAGGTATATCCCAGATTATTGATTAAATATTTTTCACGCTGAATATAGTAGCTATAATAGGCAAGCGAGGTTGATGCCTCAATGCGTTGGGTTTGACTGAGAGGACGTACGGCAAATAACGTTAAAGCATCCTCGAAAATCCACTGAATGTCTAAGTTGAGCACATCATAGGTATTTCCCTGTATGGTGTCGATAGTGTAGCCGTAACTACCATATTTGTAGGGGATATGCGACATCGCTACGCCCCAATCCACTTTATTCTTGTTATTAATAAATGCCACTGCTCCGCCAAAATCCTGTACCTGTCCGTTGATGGAAAGGCTCGAGTACAACTGATAATTTCCAACAATGTCGCTAAATAACATATCGACGCTACCGGCCATGCCGGTTCCATAGTACGAACTTACTGCTACGCCCATATTGGAACCGCCAATGTAATCGAGTTGAAATTTCGATCGATAGGGAACAGGTTTTAAAGAATCTTCTGGAATCTGTATGGTTGGTTGGTCGGCAAGCAGGTTAGTATTAACAATGTCCTTACGTTGACGGGGATAAGGAGGTAACATTGCCAGATCGAAATTAACCTCCAGCGGATTTACCTCGATACGATTAAATTCGCTTGCCCGTGCAAAATAAATATTATAATCGCCTTTGAAGTAGTGAGTATAGAGTATTGTTTCAGCGTTTCGGGCAACCGTTATGGCAGGGGTAAATTGTGTTACTCCCGACAGACCTGTAAGCAAATGGGTGAGTCGATATACCTTTGCCGAGTCGAGTCGGTATTCATACAAATTACGGATACCATTGGCATCGGAGATGAAATAGATACTCTTTCCGTCGGAACTAAACTGAGGATTTAAATTATCACAGCCAGGGAAAACAGGTATTCCTACTTTTTCGCCTGTTGTAACGTCGAGTATAGAAAGGTAGTAGCCTTTTTTGCCAGGAACCTGTAAAGTGTCGAAGGGGCTTTGGTCGGTAGCAAAAACTATTTTTTTGCCATCGGGGCTCCAGGCTGGCATTAAATTACAAAAAACATCCCGGGTTAAGTTGGTAACACTATTATTTATGAGGTTAAAAGCATACAGGTCGGTTACCCCCTCTTTTAGCCCGGTAACCACAATGGTGTTACCATCGGGACTCCAGGTAGGATTGCTAAAAGCTTCGAGTCCGGGAATATCTACTTCACGAGTTTTCCGCGGATGCTTGATATCGATGATGAGCAATCGATTCCTCCCTTTACTGAATGCAACAAAGGCAAAATAACGTCCATCGGGGCTCCATGATCCACCCGATTCCAGGTAGTTGAAATCATCTATTTGATTATTGCGGATGGTGCTGGATATTTTTTTAACTATTTTCCCTTTTGCCACGTCGGCCATGTAAAGGTCAAAGGTAAATAGGTCTTTTTCTGAAAGGAAAATAACATATCGGCCATCGGGGCTGAGGGCAGGGGCAATATTCATGGCTCCTGCATTTTTTCGTGACAGTATTTTGTTACCTGTAGGACGTTCGATGGTATCGGGGAGTAGTTTAAAATAATACTCTTTCATGCGTGTTTTCCATGCATTAGAGAAGGCTTTTTCGTTCAGGTGGGTGAGGCTATCCAGTGCACGTTCGTATCCTAATTTTGTGGTTAGATCAAATAGGGGTAAAATGATAGAGTCGCCATAAATACCTGTAACAAATGCCCAAAAAGCCTGACCATAGCGATAAGGAAAATATTTGTACGAACGTGTCATATCCTCAAGGGTGGGGAAATCGTTGTTGAGTAAGGCGTCTCGCATCCACATGGCCGTGTGAGGATCGACACTACCAATCGATAGATACTCGGACATACCTTCTACCATCCACAGAGGAATATTTCGTACACTTCGCATCTGAGTGGAATCCTCACCCAGCAATAGGTGGTATTGAAAGGCATGAACCAACTCATGCCCGAGAACATGATCGGTCTGTGCTGCCGATTCCATAACGGGCATAACTACCCTGTTCTTTAACGATTCTGTTACACCGCCAGTACCCACCCCAATCACACCTGAAATAGCATTGGTCTGTTGAAAATCAGCATGATTGGCATAGATGATGATCGGATTCTTTTCCTTGAAAGTATCCTTAAAAATCATTAGATGACGTTCGTACCACTTTTCGGCATTGATAGCCAATGATTTGATTACCGAATCATTCTGAAAATAATGATATATCTCGAAATGAGGAGTAGTAAAAACTTTGTAGTCGAAAATCTTATAATCGGGCTTATTGGGTCCATTAAAAAATTGAGCTTCCATTGGCACATCCTGTAGGATTGCCATCCAAATAAATAAAATACGGAGAAATCCCTTCAAATGCATGTGATTGCCAACTAACTTATTGTTGCCAACTTATTTTACTTATAAAAGTATGCCATTTTATCGGTATATGATGTGAAAAAAAGTTAAGGCATCATTAACCAATTTCACTTAATCGTTGCATCAGTTCCATGTTGTTGATAGTTATATGCTTCCCGTTCATATTAATTAAACCATCATTTTTGAATTCTGTTAACAACCGTATGGAACCTTCAACCGACATACCTGCTATTTCGGCAATATCTTTGCGGGAAAGATACTCGAATATATTTGAATTTTCAAAGTCTTTACTGCATAGATATAAGATTACATCAGCCAGTCGGCCATGCATTTGCTTGGTACCCACCGAAACCATACGTTGAAGCAAAAAGCTGCTCAAACGCGAATATTCCGTAAGGATCAATTGCGATAGCTCCGCCTTTTTTTCTAAAAGCTGACGTACATCGTCGATGGGAATAATACATACTTCACTGTTACAAAGAGTTATCGCAGAAAATTCGTAAGTGGGCTGAAGAAAAGAGGGTAAATTGATAAATTCATTGGCAACGGCTATTCTAAGGATAAGATTTTTTTCGTTTCTTCTTTCCATAAAAGTTTTTACCAATCCCGACTTTAAAAGAAAAAGGCTGGTCTGAAAGTTCCCCTGTTTAAAAAGCATTTCTTTTTTTCGGTAACTTACCTGAGTGGCACGTTGCAAAAGAATTTTTCGTTCCGACTCTGACAGAGCTTTAATAAGGATACAATTATTATCACAAGCATGGCATGTTTCGGTGGGCATTACCATATCTTAAATTTTTACTAAGTTAATATTTTTTGAACAAATAATAGGAAAATCACCTTATAATAGTTATGTTCGCTGTGCAATCTTTTCAAATTTGGTATTTTTTACTTATTTTTTCGCAGCAATGTTACAATATTTTTCGACAAAAAAAGATTGTCTAAACATGTCAGGATATTGTAAGTGTTTTTAAATTCACAAGGCTCCCGTGTAGTTAAAATCAAAGAATATCGGTCAATTATTTTTAGCAGAGTAAAAAAATATTTATTTTTATAGAAAATTGCATGTTTATGGGAAGGCAAGTCCCTGCGTTTTTTTCAAATATTATTTCACCTTTTCCTTTTGCCGCTTTTGTGGCAGATGAGGATGGAAAAATAATTTTGCGTAATGGTCCTGCAACACAATATATCCTCCAACACAAAAATGAGAGTTGTATCGATGAAGAAACCTTGCATCCAGACATATTGGTAAAGGCAAGGAATGCAGGCAAATACACAAAGGATTCCTTGCATATTACTCGTTTCGAGTGGGAGGGAAATATTTTCTTTTTTGTTTTCGATTTGAATAGTGGGGTTTCGTCAAAAGGTGGAATGGACAGTGAAAGCATGCTAAATTTTCTCGGCGATGTTTCGCATGAGCTCCGAACCCCTTTGAATGGCATTGTAGGATTTGCCGAGCTTATGCTTAAGAAAAAGTTGCCGCCTGAAAAAATGCTCGAGTATATCCAGATAATATACTCCAATGGTATTTTTATGATGCAGTTAATCAGTGATATACTCGATTTTGCTAAAATCGAAACAGGGCATTTTAGTTTGCGAAAGAATTATTTTAGCATCAATAGATTAATCTACGATTTGATAGTTGTTTTTTTAACCGACCTGCAAATTCGAAAGAAAGAGCATATTTCTTTGTTATTTAACCCAGGTATGGCCGATGGCGTAGATATGATTATTGCCGATGAGGTTCGGCTACGTCAGGTGTTGGTTAATCTGATATCCAATGCAGTTAAATTTACAGAAAAGGGTAGCATTACCGTAGGTTATGAACTTAAGAATGATTTCCTTGAATTTTACGTAAAAGATACAGGCATTGGTATTGAGAAAGAGGCATTGGACAATATTTTCAATCGTTACATTTAGGCCAGTCGAAAGATTAATGCTACCTATGGAGGATCTGGGATTGGCTTATCCATAGTTCGCGATATTATTACCTTGCATGGGGGCAGGATATGGGCTGAGTCGGAACTGCAGGTAGGAACTACTTTTTATTTTACTATCCCCTACGAAACAAAAAACACAGGCACTTAGGCTTTTGTAGAAAAGCTTTGCATGATACTTTTTAGCATGCGTATGGTAGCTGCAGGGTTCTCACTTTGAAAAATAGCACTTCCGATGACTGCTACATTTACCCCAGATTGGAGTAGTATTTTCAGATTATCGGCATCGACACCACCATCTACCTCAATAAGTGCGGAGGAGCCAGTTTTATCGATCAGAAGTTTGAGCTTTTGGATTTTAGAAAGCGAAGATTCGATAAATTGTTGTCCCCCAAAGCCAGGATTAACAGTCATATTAAGCACAAGGTCGGTGTATGGAAGGATTTCTTCCAGTACTCCGATGGGTGTGTGTGGGTTAATGGCCACTCCTGCTTTGATTCCTCGGGACTTAATGTGGGTTAAGGTTCGGTGCAGATGGGTACAGGCTTCGTAATGAACAGTAAGTATGGAAGCCCCTGCATCGATAAAAGCATCTACATAGCGATCGGGGTCTTCAATCATTAGATGGACGTCCAATGGCTTACGAGCTACCGACGCAATCATTTGTACAATAGGAGGCCCAAAGGTAAGGTTGGGCACAAAATGTCCATCCATGATGTCGAGATGAATCCATTCGGCATCACTCTGATTTAGCATTTCTATCGTAGAACGTAAATCGAGAAAATTGCTATTCAGGATGGAGGGCGATAGATAATGGATCATCGTCAACGTTTTAAGTTAGAAATATTTATTATGTTTCAAATACTCCCCAACGTATTCATCAATACCTTCCTCGAGTGGGGTAAAAGCTTGCGTGTATCCAATACTTCTGAGTTTGTCCATGTTGGCCTGGGTAAAGTACTGATACTTATCGCGGATATCGAGAGGGGTATCAATAAATTCGATGTTGGGGGGGATACCCATCGATTTAAAAGTTGCATGGGCAAGGTCAAGGAAGGTTCGCGCCTGACCCGTCCCCACATTGTAGAGACCCGAATTTTTGCGATGTTGCATGAGGAAAAGAATTACGGAAGCTACATCTTTAACGTAGATGAAGTCGCGCTTTTGTTCACCATCGCGGTAATCGGGACGATGCGAACGGAAGAGTTTTAGTTTTCCGGTTTGTTTGATTTGATGAAAAGCATGAAAAACGACCGAAGCCATTCTGCCTTTGTGATATTCATTGGGACCGTACACATTAAAAAATTTAAGCCCTGCCCAAAAGAACGGCTGCTGCTTTTGGCTCAGCACCCATTTGTCAAATTCGTTTTTTGATTCTCCATAAGGATTTAATGGTTTGAGCTTCGACACAATCTCATGGGAATCGGAATAGCCCCATTCGCCGTTACCATACGTTGCTGCTGAGGAAGCATATATGAGAGGGAGCCCATACTCCACACATAGGTTCCACACTTGTTTAGAGTACGTTACGTTCAATCGATCGAAAATGGAAGGATCGAATTCGGTAGTGTCGGTGCGTGCACCAAGATGTACAACAAACTGCACAAAACGATGGTTTCCCATCAGCCAGTCAAAAAACTGCAAACGATCGACCTGGGCGGTAAATTTTTTGTTTTCGAAATTAGCAGCCTTACGCGCCTGCGAAAAATCGTCGACCAACACAAGGTCGTAGTAACCCTGTTGATTGAGAAATCCTGCCAGATAACTTCCGATAAACCCAGCTGATCCGGTTATGACAATCATAAATAATGATTTGTAAACGGCCAAAATTAACCCAAAATAGTCATTTGCCCAAATTAATTACAACAGATAACACATCCATCAATTAAAATCGGGGTATGTGCAGAGTTGTTTACTCGTTAAAACCTTTTTGTTGGCGAATGTATTGTTCCCATTTCCATGCCGAGAGGAGTGTTTCCTCAATGGTTTTTTCGGCCTTCCATCCTAATTCTTTGTTGGCATAGCTGGTATCCGCCCAAACCTTTTCAACGTCACCGGGTCGACGGCCTACTACCCGATAGTTAAGTTTTACACCGGTTACTTTTTCGAAAGTGTTTATTATTTCAAATACCGATAAGCCTTTGCCGGTGCCAATGTTGAATACTTCAAAAGTCGATTTATTTTTTCCTTCGATCAGGCGGCGAATAGCCACTACATGCGCGTGTGCAAGGTCTACAACATTGATGTAGTCGCGAATGCAAGAGCCGTCGGGAGTATTATAGTCGTTGCCGAATACCTGCAATTCTTTCCGTAATCCTATTGCCGTTTGGGTAATAAAGGGAACCAGATTGGCTGGTACGCCCAGAGGTAACTCTCCAATCAAAGCCGAAGGATGTGCTCCTATGGGATTGAAATAGCGTAATGAAATGACCTTGAGTCCTGGAAAGGCCTGTACCGAGTCCTGCAAAATCTCCTCACTGATTTGCTTCGTGTTTCCATAAGGCGATAAGGCTTTTTTGATAGGTGCCTGCTCGGTGACGGGCAATTCATCAGGTTGCCCATAAACTGTGCATGAGGAGGAAAAAACAAAATTCGGAATCTGGTATTTTACCATCGAATCGATCAGGTTTATCAACGAAACCAGATTGTTGCGATAATATAAGGTGGGTTTTTGTACCGACTCGCCCACCGCTTTCGACGCAGCAAAGTGGATAATAGAATCAATGTTTGGGTATTTTTGAAAAAAGTGATCGACTGCTTGCTGGTCGGTTAGGTCGATTTTTTCAAAAACAGGTCTGACGCCTGTTATCTTTTCAATGCCATCGAGAACTTCGATACGTGAATTGGATAAATTATCGATAATGCATACCTCGAAACCTGCTTCAATAAGTTCTACTACTGTGTGCGAACCAATGTAGCCCACGCCACCTGTAACTAAAATCTGTCCCATTTGTTTAATTTTTCAATGTGATTGATTTTAAAAATATTTTACCTGCAAATATAAGCGTAATTTTTACATTTATTCAATGTGTTAATGATGATAGGGTTCTCCTCGAAGTATGGTGCATGCGCGATAGAGTTGTTCGACCAGAATCAGGCGTACCATTTGGTGCGTAAACGTCATCCTGGATAACGACAGGAGCATCTGGGATCGTTGGTATACCTCTTCTGCAAAACCATACGCTCCACCAATAATAAAGACCATGCGGCGAACACTTTTATTGAGCTGTAACTGAATGAAGTGAGCAAATTCCATTGAAGATAAAGCCTGCCCTCGTTCGTCTAAAAGTACGACAAAATCATTTACTTCAATGCGTTTGAGGATTTCTTCAGCCTCGGCCTTTTTTATGGTATCTATATCGCCCTGTATGCGTATGTCGCGGGTAGTATATTGTTCAATCGGAAAATAATTTCGAATACGCGCAAGGTAGGCATTTATGGGGTCGTGAAGGTATTTTTCTGTGGTTTTACCCGTGAAAATTAGGAGAATCTTCATAATCGTAATATCAACGTGCGAATGTTCTAAGATCAAAAAATTTTAGTGTAAAATTTTGATTACAAAAATACGATTCTGTTGAAAATATACGGTTTTAAGGTGGTCGAAAAATAGAGATGATGGTAGCATTTATTTTGCTGCAATCTCTGCTGGTTTAGGAGGGGAATTTTTGAAGCGATTGTTGCTATTATCACGAGGTGAGACATTTTGTCATCTATGTAGACGCATTATATTCTGTAGAACCAAACATTGTTTTACAATAACACGAAAATTAAGTTGGAGATTGTTTTTTGTTGGATTATACTGGTAGGTAGCAATAAATTTTGTTATTTTGCACGAACTATAAAACCTCAAAATTTAAACCCTTGTGAATCATGAAACTTTTAATAAATGCGTTCATTGTGTTGCTGTCGATATGGATGCAGCCTTCACCGAGGGTACCCGAAGGGGTAAAGGAGGCTTTCCGGACAGGATCGGCCAAATCGTTGGCTCAGTATATGGAAGACAAGGTAGCTCTGACGCTGCCCGATGACGACGATATATATGTCCGGTCGGAGGTTCAGAAGAAGTTGTCGACTTTTTTTTATGCCAATAAGCCTTCATCCTTTGTAATTCAGTTCGAAGGCGGTAAAGATGCCAACCAGTATGCCATAGGCGTGCTCAAAACTAACAATGGCGACTATAGGGTATCCCTGCTGTTACGGTCAAATAAGATATCGCAGCTCCGCATTGAGAAAGAAGAGTAGTAAAAACCAAATATATGAAGGTGGATAGAGCGCAGATTGAGCATTTTCTGGATATTGCCATAGCCGAAGATATTGGTGAAGGCGATCATACCTCACTGGCAACATTAGATCCCGAACAGCAGGGAAGGGCTATCCTGGTGGCCAAGCAGGGAGGAATTTTAGCAGGTATTGAGATTGCTAAAATTGTATTTCACAAAATAAATGCTCATCTTAGGTTCCATGCTTTCAAAAAGGATGGGGAAGAAATATTCGAGGGAGATACAATATTTGAGGTTCGTGGCAATGCTATTGCTATTCTTATGGCCGAAAGGTTGGCGTTGAATATCGTGCAACGTCTGAGCGGTATAGCCACTCAAACTCGGGAATATGTAAAAAAAATCGAAGGTTTACCTACAAAAATCCTCGATACCCGTAAAACAACGCCCGGCATGCGATTACTCGACAAATATGCTGTAAAGGTAGGGGGCGGAACCAATCATCGGATTGGGTTGTACGATATGATTTTGATTAAGGATAATCACATTGATTTTGCGGGGGGCATTGAAATAGCCATAGATAGGGTGCATCGTTATTTGCAGCAGAAAAATCTTAATTTGAAAATTGAAATTGAAGCTCGTTCGCTTGACGATGTGCAGAAAATATTGAAAAAAGGTGGGGTACATTGCATCTTGCTCGATAATTTTACTCTGTCGCAAACAAGAGAAGCTGTGGCTATGATTAATGGAAGGTTTGAAACAGAATCTTCAGGAAACATTACCCTGCAAAACGTGAGAGAATATGCAGAGTGTGGAGTTGACTATATTTCTATCGGTGCATTAACCCATCAGATACGTAGTCTCGACTTCAGCCTGAAGGTTTCATAAGGATTTTTGGATGACAATTTTCGCTGTTTCCCGTCTTTGTTGATTATCCAGAAGGTACAGAAAGTAAATTCCCTGTGGAAGCGATGGTACAGAAATAGTAGGTTGGGGATGTTCCATGCGTTTTTGCCAGACTTTTTTCCCTAATGCGTCGAAAATACTCACCTGCAAGGGAAAGTCGGATGTGGAAAAATTATTAAGTGTAATTTGCCCCACAGCATACTCGAGGGTTCGTTTGGGAATTGATATTTTGGAAGTTACATCGTTAAATATCAGCGTGTCTGCCAGGCGTAATCGGTTGGCCACATCGTCGATATAGTTTGTCAGGCTGGTATCCCCAATTGTAACAGGTATATTTGCAGGAATGGTTCTTACTGCCCACCTAACGGTATACACCATAGAATCCTTAGCTGAAATGTTTGTGTACGGTCCCTGATTTTCTATCTCTGTATATTTGCGATCACCAGAGGTGTAAACTTCTACTTCAGCCTCTGATGGTGCAGCAGATTCTGCTGCAATATTGCGGAATTTTTTGAGAAATATCAGCTTTTGGTTTGTATTAATGTAGGCAATCCAACCATTTCCATTGGCAAAAAATTTACTCCCACTTCCTTGCGTATTTTGCTGGTCGTACCATACGTGCGTATCGATTACGGTGGTTTCTGAAGCAAGCGTACCCGTTACTTGTCCGTCCTCAAGCTTAAAAATTACCGGACCATTGAGTGGTACCCGGGTAATTTCCCAGGGGGCAAGGCTGATAGGGGTTGTTCCTTCGTTCTTAATATAGTAATT
>ERZ795045.454-NODE-454-length-53365-cov-5.594185_pt1 | contig 53365 bp, 42 predicted proteins | sample MGYA00375129_ERZ795045 | MGnify/ENA primary metagenome ERZ795045 (study PRJEB30174, sample SAMN05720166) | activated sludge metagenome | isolation source: anaerobic digester from wastewater treatment plant | place: Japan | collected 2015-05-15 ...
GAGTGTTTGATGGATTTCATGCAGGCGGTGTACCGTTCATTTTCGTCCACGCATAAAAATTCCTCCAAATGCTGCTCGTACACCTTTTTTTGCGATTTCTGGATTTCGACGAATTTACGGCGGACCTGGGCGTCCTGAAAAATATGGGTGAGGGTGTCGATCGCGATCCGGCCATTGACATACCGGGCGGCCAGCTGATCCTGATCCACCTCGGGATGCTTACGGACGTACTCGGAAAAAAGGGTTTTTTGCAAGGATTCCAGGAAGGATGAATCCAAACCCATCGAACGCTCCTTGTTTCCCTTCCGGCCTGGAGACCGGTCCCAGCAGCCAGACTGCATCACGAAGCCAATGATGATATCATTCCTTCAACATATTGCCTATTAAAATTTGCTTCGTCAATAGTGAAAAAGGAAAGGCCTTCTTTCCGGCTCCCCCGGACCTGCCTGCCATTGGCCGCGCGAAACGGCCGATTTACCAGTTTATCCCCACCCTTCATCATCGGGATAAACGGAATGGAACTTAACGCTCCGGCGCGGTTCGGCCATCATTGGCTCTACAGTATCCCGCCACACCTGGTAATGGGCGGTCTCCTTGTGCCGGGCGGGATCATCTGGCGTGCGGTACACTTCCACAAGCACAAACCGGGCTGGATCATCGGCTTGCTGGATCACGTCAAACCGGGCGATTCCCGGTTCCCGCACACTATTCCGCGCGTTTTCGATGGTGGCGGCCTTGAAGGCCTCGATTTGATCGGATTTCACATGAACAAAAACTTGAACGATGTACATGGTTTTTCATTCTCCGGACTATTCCTGACGGCCAGGAATGTTGGTTTTGGGAAAGCACGCTAAGCGCGGTAAAGCACGCCAGGCGCGGAAGAAGCATAACCCAGGGCACCCGGTTGGAGTAGAGGAAATACCTCCCCATTGTTTAGGACTGAGTGGCCACCCGCGCAATCCCGGAGGGGGAGTGGCATCGCCCGAGACGAGAGGTCTTCTAGTTTCCAATCCATGGTTGACACCCCTTCTATTCCTATGGTAATTTATCGATTATCTGATTCTCATTTTTTTATTGCGCGAAATGGAAAAGGAGCATGGATGTTCGGCGGGGTTTCACCCTTATCGAACTCTTGATCGTGGTGGCCATCATCGGCATCCTCGCCGCCATCGCCGTGCCCAATTTTCTCAATGCCCAGATCCGCGCCAAAATCGCCCGCTCGCAGGCCGATATGCGGTCGTTGGGGACGGCCATCGAGTCTTTCCGCCTCGACCAAAACCACCTGCTGGTCGATTTCTGGGATGAAAACGACGCCCAGGCTCTGGAACGGCTGAAAAAATGGGGCTTTTGCTCTCCGGACAATCTGGATGACGCCATCCGCAACCAAAAATGCATTCTAGGCAACCTCACCAGCCCGGTTTCGTACATCGCCGCCATTCCCGATGACCCCTTTTTTGGAAAGATCGTCCATACCAGTGACCGGTTGGTTATCGCCCTCGCGGGGACCTATTTTTACGGTGACAACGAAGCCGCCATTCCCGGAAACGACCACAATTTCGCGGGTCTATGGCCGGAAAACGCCAAACGTTTCGGTTTGCAGCCGCTGAAAGAAGGGCAATGGGTGTTGCTGGGCATGGGACCCGACACGACGGCGGAAGAACTGGGCGGCGCGGAGCTGATCCGTGGATTGCCGTATGACGCCACCAACGGATTGATCAGCAAAGGCGATATCACCATGCGAGGGGGGTAATAAGATTTCAAGAATCCAATAGTCATCCCAATGTAGTCATCATAAATGAATGTAAGTAAATAAAAAATGCAGAGGGAGGAAGGCTATGATGAAGCTTACTGCACAGGTCAAGATGCTCCTATGGATTGGTTTTCTTGGGATGAACGCCGCCGCGCAGGACATCACGTTTTATTTTCCTGCCGGAGATTTCTCCGGGGAGCCGGACCGTTTCGGCAACACCCACCGGATCATTCCCATGGAGGCCATCGATCCACGCCCGTTCGGAAACGAAGCCTTGCAAGACGTCTATTTTGATGAGGATAACTTATGGCTGATTTACCGGGTTGAAGGTAACGTTTTGCTCGTGTCTCACGCGCCGGGATTCGGCGAAGACGCGCCCGAACTGACCATGGAAATCACCGTGGCCATGGGCGGAAAATACGAAGTGATCTTGCGCTTCCTCGATTCCAACGACGCGCCGGATACCGGTCCGATCCAGGCGGCGCTGGGGGATGCGCCGTTGGCGCTGTATTCGGCTTCCAACTCCATCCGCGCCACCGGGGGAACCGTGCCGGGTTATCCTACCGTGGGAGGGGCCACGTCCGGCGGGATGTTTTGGTATTCCGCGTCTCTGGGCGAAGTTGAAGTGGAGGCTGGCGGAGTGATCAAAGTCCGGGTTGATGATACGCCGTACGAAGAATTCAACCTCGCTTCCGAAATGTACGTCACCTCCACGTTCCAAGGAGTGACACTCCGGGTCATCGAGTTGAGCGGCGGACTTTCGGAAGTTCAGGTCAGCCCTGGCGCGCAGGAATGGACTACCGACCTCAGCGGCAACCGGTTCCGGACCTGGCCGGTGGATGAAGCCACCTACGCGACGGTGGATTCCTGGTTGACCATCAATGCCAACTCCGGCACTGACAACAAATGGAATATCCGGCAGAACCTCGGACCGTATGGGCCGATCCTCGAAGCCTACCCCAACGGCCCCGAGGACGCGCCAGCTTTGAAAACCAGCGTCATCTTTGCCCAAGCGGGAACCTACGATGTGTATGTCAGCATAGGCGACACCGGCGCGGCCACTCCCGAGGACAACCTGGCGAATCCCAATCCCCTCAAGGTCGCCAAAGAAGGGGATCCCTTGAAAACCTGGGTGGCCGGGGATGGGGAGTTCAAGGGTACGCCGGGATATAACGACTATGAAATCCATCTGGGGAAAATCACCGTTACTGCGGGGCAACAAGTCAATTTCCTCATTGACGACGATCCCGATTATCCTAACGGCCAACGCTCGGTTTATCTCGGCATGCGTTTCGTGAAAGAAACTCAGGTCGTTCTGAAAGAATTCCAGGTCAGCCCCGGGGTGTTCGAGATGTTTACCGATATCGGAGGCAACCAGTACATGACCTGGCCAGTGGACGAAGCCGCCTATGCCACAATGGATTCCTGGCTGACAGTCAACGCGAACTCCACTACAGACAATAAATGGAATATCCGGCAGAATCTCGGCCCATATGGACCCATCCTGGAAGCCTATCCCAGTGGGCCGGAAGACGCGCCCACCCTGCGCACCAAGGTTATCTTCGCCCGGGCGGGGACTTATGACGTCTACCTCAATATCGGTGATACCGCCGCTGCCGATTATCAGCAAAATATTAACGAGCCCAATCCCCTGATTTTCGGATTCGAGGGGGGAGAGTTGAAAACCTATCATCCGAACGACGGCGTTTTCATGGGAACTCCTGGCTATAACAATTACGAAATCGCCATCGGTCAAATCACGGTCACCGCGGGAGAACAGCGCCATTTCATCATTGACGACGCGCCGGACTACGAAAATGGGTATCGTTCCGTCTATCTGGGAATGCGCTTCGTCCTCAGCGAAACGACCGGTGTCGGCGATTGGCACTTATATTGAGAATTGGTTCTCCGAAATCCGGCCGGCCACACGCAAGCGCAATGGAGGAGCAGGGAGTCTCTCCTTCTCCCCCTTCATTGAAGGCAGACTCCCATGAACGGGAAAAGCGCTTTCACGCTCATCGAGTTGTTGATCGTGGTCGCCATAATCGGCATCCTGGCCGCCATCGCCGTGCCCAATTTCCTCAACGCCCAAATCCGCGCGAAGGTGGCGCGGGGCTTGGCGGACATGAAGAACCTGGGCACGGCGATCGAATCTTTCCGGCTCGACCGCAACATGCTACTGGTGGACTTCTGGGATGATGACACGGACTTGGGCGTCGAACGGATGAAACTGTTGGGAATTCCGCCTTTCAATAACGGGCCGGACCGCACCATGATTCAGATTCTCGCGCCGTTGACGACGCCGGTTTCTTACATGTCGTCGATACCCCATGATCCCTTCAATGATCCCAAGGCCGCCAAGGACAGTGAGCAATACATCAAATACGCCAACGGCACGTATATATACGGAGACAATGAACCCGCTTTCAACTTCATTGGTGAGAACCACGGACTCAGCGGACTGACGAAAGCGGGGAGTGTGGAATCCGGCCAACGGCCCCTGCAGCCGAATGAATGGGCGTTGCTCGGGATCGGTCCGGACGGCCTCTGGCAAAGCACCTTGCGGGGAATGCCCTATCAGACCTCCAATGGTTTGAATAGCCTGGGAGATATCGTTATCCGTTCGGGCGGCGGAGGCGAATGAGCGAAACATGCGTTTCGTTTAATAAAGGAGTTCTATCATCATGACCGATCATCACTCTCCCGCGTCCGGATGCGGCTGTGACCGGCGCGGATTCATGGCCACGATAGGGGCGGGATTGGGAACGCTGGTTTTTCAACCCGCCCTGGCACAAACCACCGGCAAGAACCATCGATTGAAAGAACCGGCTTCCGTGTGGGTGGCGTTCCTGTATACGCCATCCGATATATTGCGCAAACCGGGGCAGTGGTGGAGCTGGCCGGGGAACGATTTCGACGCGGAAGGCCGCCAGCGGCAGTATACCAACGCCCTCCGCGGGATAGCGGAAAAACTGGCCATTTCTCTCGAATTTTGTGATCCCCCCCTTCACGACGAATCCGGCGCGGATCAATTCATCCGCCGGGTGATACAAGCCCATCCCGACGGTCTTTTGTTAATCCCTCTCTTCAATGGTTCTTTCAATCTCCTGGATCGGATTCTGGCCGCCACCAGCCCAGAAGCGGATCCATTGATCCCTGCCATCGTCTTTTGTTGCCTGGGCGTCCATCACGGCTCGATCGTCAAATATCAGCGCCAAGTAGTCCACTACATCCAATCCCTGGACAATATGGACGCGGTGGAATACGGCCTGAAAATGATCCAAGCCCGCAAATTCATGGCCAACAGCCGGATCCTCAGCGTCGCAGGCACGGAGGATGGCCAGGAGGCGGTAGTTCCGTTTTGGGGAACCACCGTGAGGACAGTCTCCCTCCGGCGCTTCGAAGAAGAGGTGAACAAGACTGCCATCACCCCGGAAGTGGAACAGCTGGCCCGCGAGTTCAAAATCAACGCGCACAAAATCCTCGAGCCCGCCGATCCGGAGATTCTGCAGGCGGCCCGCGTGCATTTCGCCAACCGGCGCCTCCTCGAAGCGGAACAAGGCGACGCGATGATGATGGATTGCCTGCGGCGCGGCGAATTGATGCCCTGCATGAGCTTCATGACCTTGCGCGATCAAGGGATCGCCGCCGGCTGCGAAAACGATCTCGGCCCGACGCTGACCTTGATGCTGGTCCAACAGCTATTTAACCGCCCCGGGTTTCAACACAATCCCTGCTATGAAACGGAACGGAATCATTATTTCGCCTCCCATTGCACGTCCGCTTCGAGACTATTCGGTATCGAACAACCGCAAGAGAAATACCTGCTGCGCAACTACGGCCACACCAACGATCCGACCTGCTGCCCGCAAGTATTGTTTCGTCCCGGCGAGGAGGTGACTATGGCGCGCTGCATCCCCGAAGCGGAACCGCAAATGCTGCTGTATTCAGGGAAAGTTGTGAAATCCTACGACATGCCCCCCGTCGGCGGCTGCCGCACCAATGTGGAGATCACCATCAACGAATGGGACGACGCGTGCCAGGTGAAAGGCCATCACAACGTTTTGTTCTATGGCCATTTCGCCCCGCGGTTGAAGCAATTCTGCCGATTCTATGGAATCCAAGTTATGACCTGAAATCCCCGTGGAAACGCGAGACGATTGCCTCTCCCCCTGGAGGAAGTAGGGTGAGGGAAGCCCTTAATAGGCGGTAGACATCCTCTTTCTGCCAGCGGCTCACTGATTATTTATACAGTACTCTTATCACTTCTCCCCTACTATCGTGTCCAGCCAGGTGTAGATCTCTTCCTTCGCCTCCGGGGTGATGTCATGCGGGCCGGGATCGAGCCGGCTGCGCAAGCGCTCCTCCACGCCGTACAGCCGCCACAGGCCGCGGGTGGAGAGCGTCATGGCGTGCGCCGCGTAGCCTTCGGGGAAGATAGCATCCCCGCTCGTCTGGTAATTGAAATACCCCCGCGGGGCAACGAGGCGGATGACGTCCTCGAAATCCCACGCCGGAAGGCGGCCGGCCCGCAACTCGATCCGCAGACGGGGCAGGTACGAAAACCAGTGGTCGCGTGCCCAGCGGCCGGGATTGGCGTCGGCGCGCAGGGGAGCATATCCGCAGCTGGCGGCGGCGGCCTGGAGGCGCTCATCGAAGGCCGCGGTGAAGAGCGCCTCTTCCGCGCCGAGCGAGTGGCCGATCGCGCCGATGCGTCCCGTGTCCACCTCGGGGAACGATTGCAGAATATCCAGCGCCCGGCGGCCGTCCTGGATCATCTTCCCCAAGGCGGACAAGTTGGAAAAACGCTCATAAAACGTGCGCGTGTCGAACGGCCCATGGGGGCCGATGCGTTCGCCCGCGGTAATTGAATCGGGAATGAGCACGATGTAACCGCGCCGGACGAGTTCAGGTCCGAATTGGATGCTGGCGCGCCCCGCGTGACCGGCCGGCTCTTCCTTGCCGAATTCCGTGGTCTGATGGAACACGATCATGGCGGGATTTTTCTCTTGCCGAGAATCCGGCAACAGGAGATAGGCGGTCACCGGATCATCCGGCGCGGCCAGGTAACGGATTTTCTTCTCGGTATAGCCGTGCTGCGGAGTGGCGGCGAGAATTTCTACTTCCACGGGCAACCCCGGCGGATTGACCGGTCCGATGTCACGCAATAGCAGAGATTTCAATTCCTCGCGGAACGCTTCCCACTCCTCCCGCGTGGCCGGCAGCGTGTGATGGGATCGCTTTAAATCCGGCCGGGCCGCGAGATGGGTTTCCAGCCAACGATACGCTGCCTCGCGTACCTCCCGCGGGAACGAGTGCGGCCCAGGCTCGAGACGCGTGTCGAGCGAATCCGCCGCGCCGTAAAGCGCATACACCTGCCGCAATTGCGTATAAATATTACGCAGGTTGTCCGTGTTGGGAAAAATATCGTCATTCAGAGTAGACCAGTTGAACAACGGCCGCGGGGCCGCGCAGGCGAGGATTTCATGCCAATCAAAGGGAATCTCGTCCACTGGCTCCAGATAAAAACCCAGACGGGGCATCAGCGGCGTGAGATGGCTCCAACGGTTGGCGGCCGGATCGGCGCGCAGTGTAGTGAAACCGCAGCTGGCCACGGCGGCGGAAATGCGCGGCTCGAAGATCGTGGCGAAGAGGGTCCCGTACGCGCCATGCGAATGGCCGATGCAGCCGATGCGGTACGGATCGGCGAAGGGCAGCGTTTCGAGATAATCAACCAGACGCTGCACATCCCACACCATCTTTCCCATAAAGGACCAGCGTGGATGCTTGCGGTAGAAAATCGCGGATTCGTGGTACGGCTGTGTCCCGGCAGGGATACGTTCCCCGAAGCCGATGGCGTCCGGCGCGAGGCACACGAAACCGCGCTGGACGAGTTCCAACGCAAGAGCCAGTTTGGCATTTCCCTTTATACCGCATGGTTCATCTTTCCCTTGCGCCACGGTTTGATGGAGCACGATCATCACCGGGCGCGGAGTTGTGGGAACCGGCTTGGGGATGAGCAGGTAGGCGGGTATCCAATCGTCCATTTCCGTGGCCACGCGGATATGGCGGCGGAGGTACGTTCCCAGGTCTTCTTCACCCAGCACTTCGGCATAGGGAGGCACTGGTTTGAGATCGCTGGGCTCACCCAAAATAGCCTGCAGTGTGCCGAGAATCGCGTCACGTTTGGTTTCCCAGGCTTGGATGGAATCGATCTTCGAGGTTGGATCAAGTGTGCTTTGCAGCAGAGGCAATAAATCCGAAAACCCAGCCTGTGGAGATCGGATGTCCGGCTTGGTCTGCTGAGTGACCGCCAGCCAGTTCTCCCACTGGTGGCCTTCCCAGGCGTGGGCGGGAAATGGGCATGTCAACCACACGGCCGCGCCGAGAGTAAGGCATGAGATTGAATGGCGTTGGGATAATCGTGCATGATATGTTGGCATACCGTCTCCCCTTTCGATGATCGTTATCTACCACATCCCTAACCCTAGGTCATGTTGAGCTACTTGAGTGGGTAACGATTCGCTTTATGACCACTCCGCTATGTAAGGTTTTTAGTGCTTTCCCGTAGGGGCACGTTGCAACGTGCCCCTACTTTCCACTCCTTAGTCATTCCGGTTTCCCCTCACCCTAGCCCTCCCGGGGGGAGAGGGAATCGAAACTCGTTCGCATCACGGTTCCACTATAATCCGGCATTCCGTTAGTACATGCCACCTTATCCGCCCTTCATTCTGTGTGATAAAGTAAGCCAAGACAACCCAACCCGGGCGAGGTGAATCATGAAATCATTCCTGACACGTTTTGGGATCTTTCTATACGCGTTGATCCTGCTCCAAGCCTCTGCGTACGGCCTCAGCGAAGACGAACTGAAAGAACTCTACCTGCAAGTGGCGGAGAGTGCCGTGGACGCCTTCGAGCCGATCTGGGTGGATGAATCGGACCGCATACCCAACAGCGGCTTCTACGATTTCCGCCAATACCCCGATTGGATGGACGATCCCTACGCGACGATCATCATCATCTCCGGCAACGGCCTGGTGCAATTCTGCTACGCGGTGCTGTTGAACGAAACGGACAAGGACTATTTCGGCCAGGCAAGGATTCCCCGGGAAGTTTTGCGGGAGCATGCCATTCAATCCCTCCGCTGGTGCTGCCTGACCAGTTCGTATGTGGAGCATCCGTATCCCTACGTACCCGCGACACGCAAGGATTTCGCCGATGGGCCTTATTGGCGGCGGCAGCATTCGTGGCGCGCGGACGAAGTGGGCTGGCTGACTCTCGCGGCTAGCTTGTTGTGGAACGATTTGGACGAGGACACCCGCAAACAGGTGGAGGCGGTGCTGACCGGAGGCGCGACCACCGAACGGCTTTGGCATACGTGGTATCCCTCCCAGGGAGGCAACCACGACCAGATCAAGCAGGATCTCTCCAGCACCATGGGCGCGGCGTTTCTGTTCCCCAGTCATCCGGACGCCAGGAAATTCTGGGAGATTGTGGCGGGATACGGGATCGATCTGGTCTGCGCGCCGCAGGACTTCGCCAATCCGGCCCTTGCGGAAGGACGGCCCATTGCGGAATGGGCAAAAGGCTGGCACATGTATCCGGACTATTCGAGTGACCATCACGGCTGGTGCAACCTGTGGTATGGCAGCGACCTGATCTTCGAAGGGCGGCTGTATCTCGAGGTGTTGCACGCCGCTACGAAGGTTCCCATTCCCGAAACCTTCTCGTACCCCGGAAACGGTTTCGATGGCGTGCTGGAATACTTGAAGCGCATCGCCCTGCCCGAGGGGGAACCGTTGTGGCCGCACGGCAACGAATACGACGCGTATTACGGTGTTGGATTGTTGGGTTATTGCTACGGCGCGGTCATGAAGAAGGATCCCGTGGCGGCCGCGCTGGAAGAACGGGCGGCCTTGCTGCTGCGGCGGCATTCCCAGGCCTTGCCGGCGTATGACTATCACCGCAACTCGCACGCCAAGGCCGCCATGGCCTACCTGATCCACAAGTATCACGGCCCCCGCGCCGAGCCGCTTCCCTGGAACGAGGCCATGGCGCGTCTGGAAGGCGTGTATCATCACCGGGGAATGCAACACCTGGTGCACCGCTCCGCCGACAAGATCGTTTCGTTCGCCTGGGGATCGATCTCGTCCCTCCGCAACGTGAACTGGATGTACGGCAACGGATTCTGCGGATTCGTGTTCTCCACACGGCCGGACGAGACCTGGCCCGCGCCCCTGGTGTATGGCCACCCCTCCTCCCTGATCGGGGAATATGAATTGACCGCTGGAGAGGAAAAGCCACGGGCTTTGGTTCCACCCGATGCAGTATATCAATATCAAATGGATGGCAGCGGGTTCCGGACCGCGGGACTCGTGCCCGATCCCGCCCTGGACCGCTACTACGCGTTTCATTCATTCGAGAACGGCCCCACGATTCTGCTGACGCTGCTCCAGGCGAAATCCGATTGCCAAATCAATTGGTCCGGATTGCCCGTGTATTTCTTTGTCCGGGAGGGATTGACCCCCAGCCGGGCTTTGTTCCAGGTAAATGGGATGCGCCCCTTGGAATTGGAACTGGAGAACAAAGAGACCAACTGGTGGTGCGTGGACAACCGGATCGGCATGGTTTTCGGCGGAGACCAATCCAATCTCGTGACGCGCCGGGTTGTGGGCTATAACTGGGCGCGCAAGGAATCGTACAAGGACAAGTGCGACGGGGTGTTCGTCTCGCCTCTGCAACACCACCCAATGGTGGCGGGGGAAGAATACTATTTGCCCGCGGCGATTTACACCAACACTTCGGCCGAGTCATTCGCGAATTCGGAACTGGACTGGTTCGAAGCACTGGATTGGCCGGAAGGCTGGCGGGGCCTGATCACCGAAAATCCAGCCCGGCCGGGCCAACGCTACCTGGCGGTGACGAACTTCCACGGGACCACGACACAAGCCGCGATGGAATTCGTGAAGAAGGACGGATCGGAACACGTTCCGCTTTTCGCGGAAGGCGCGCCGGTGCTATCAACACCCTCCACCATCCGGGACAACCGGGGAACGGCGGTGTTTCATCTGGAGGCCATGGAATCGGCGGGGGATATCATCGATTTATATGCGGAAACATTGGACGGCCAAGCGGTGACGGCTGTTGCCACTGCTCCGGGTAAGTATTGGTTCACTTCCCAAGAGAACGGCGAAGTGGAATTGCGTCTGCGGTACCGGGGAACAACCGATCCCGCGCTGCGCTCTCACGCGCGCGTGACGGCGGCTCAACTCCAGGGAGAAAATCCGGAATCCCTGCTGGATAAACTGCTGGATGAAAACACGGATTCCGTGGACATCCGGTTCGAGGGATCGCTGCTTATCGACCTTGGCCTATCCACACAAGACCATACGGGGCCGTTCGTGGAGATTCAAGATCTGACGGTCCGGGAAGACAACCGGGTGCGGATCGACGTGTACGCCGCGGACGCCAGCGGAATCCAGTCGGTGGGGTTGTATTGCGATGGAGAGAAAATCGGTGAAAAAACCGCCCCACCTTATACCTGGACGCACCGCCCGAAACCAGGATGGCATACCTATCACGCCGAAGCCATCGACGCCTCCCCCGTCCGGAACCCGCGCGCGTCGTTCAAACAAACAATCGAGATAATGGCGATTGAAGTGAAATAAGGGCAGGGCGGGCTCTAAGGCATGCCAATGACGACAATCTCTCTTTTCAGCCCTATCCACCTCGGAGTGAGGGAGACGAAATTGATACAGCGTAAAGAGAGCCGGGTGACGTTGTCCCATGGCTCCTACATAAATAATCCAACGCGGATCACCTCATCAAAAAGGCCGGGTAAATTAAGCACCGCGCAACTCACCGTCAGTACTCTGAAGGGATTCCCACAATGAAAAATAGATCTTGTATAGTTTTTGGATTCATGCCATGCCTGATATTCCTTACGCCAGCACTCGGCCTGGACTATCCCGGACCGGATCCGGGAAAAGCCCAATGCCGTTTGCTGGATCAAAAATTGATCCTCGAAAATGAAGGGATCGCGTGTGAATGGAGCATATCCGGCGATGTGCTTCAACCTCTAAAGATCATGAATCGTCAGACTGGAAAGACCGTGGATTTACGGGGGCGTGTGGCGTTCGAACTGCGAATGAAGGACGGGCGTTCGCTTTCCTCCCGCGATTGCATAATCATCAACACTCCGGAAATCACCGAACTCAAACCGGAGCCGGAGGCCTCCATCCTTGCCCGGCATGATCCTGGATACACCGCCACCGTCCGGTTGCGCCACCCGGACGATTCTTTGGAGATTTCCTGGCGTGCCGTACTGCGTGACCATGCCAACGCCCTCCGGCAGGAAATCACACTGACCGCGGGAGAGGCCGATTTAGTCATTCAAGATGTCGTGCTGGTGGACCTTCCCGCGGATGGTGCCAGGGGAGCTGGGACGGTCCCAGGATCACCCTTGTTGGTCCAGGATTTTTTCTTCGCGCATGAGCATCCCAACGCGGAAAGTTCCGTGACGGAGAATCAATCAGCCCGTTGTATGTTGCATTTGGACGCCGCCATACCGGCCGGTCAATCCGCCATACACGCATCCGTGATGGGTGTGGTTCCTGCGGGACAAACACGGCGCGGATTTTTGTACTACCTCGAACGCGAACGGGCACATCCCTACCGCCCATTCCTCCATTACAACGCCTGGTATGACACCTGCTGGGGCAATCGTAAAATCCGGGAGGAAGAATGCCTGGAGGCGGTCGAAACCTTCGGGCGCGAACTAACCGAAAAACGGGGCGTGGCTTTGGCCTCGTATGTCTGGGATGACGGCTGGGACGATCCCAAAACCTTGTGGCGCGTGCTGCGGCCGAACTTCCCGCGCGGTTTCGCGCCGGTGCTGGCCGCCGCTCAAAAATACAACAGCACCTTGGGATTTTGGCTTTCGCCCTTTGGCGGGTATGGGGATTCCGCCCAAGACCGGTACAACTACGGCCGCGAACAAGGCTTCGAGTTCAAGGAGGATAAATTCTCCCTCGCCGGGCCGAAATATTACGCCCGGTTTCTCGAGACCTGCGCGGAAATGATCACGAAAAACGGCTCGAATTTCTTCAAGTTCGACGGCCTCACCCGTGACATCGGCGAAACCGAGGCCATGCTCCGCCTGACCCGCGCCTTGCGGGTCCTCAAGTCCGATTTGTTCATCAGCATCACCACGGGCACCTGGCCATCCCCCTTCTGGCTGTGGTACGGTGATTCCACCTGGCGCGGCGACGGCGACATGGGCTTTGCCGGTTCCGGATCCAAGCGCGAACAATGGATGACCTACCGCGATGGGACCACCTACAAAAACATCGTCAGACAGGCTCCGCTGTATCCCCTCAATTCCTTGATGAACCAGGGCATTGCTCAAGCCCGCTACGGCCTGGCGTCCGAACTGGGCAACTCACGCGAGGAAATACGGAAAGAAATCCGGTCGTTTTTCGGCTGTGGAACCTGCCTGCAGGAACTGTACATCACTCCGGGAATGTTGAGCCCGGAGAATTGGGACGATCTGGCCGAAGCGGCGCACTGGTCGCAGGCCAACGCGGAGACGCTTGTGGACACGCATTGGATCGGCGGCGATCCCTTGCAGGATCAGGTGTATGGCTGGGCCGCGTGGTCCAGACAGAAAGGCATAATCACACTGCGCAATCCTAGCACAAAAACAACAGTTTTTCCGCTGGATATCGGCAAAGCTTTCGAACTGCCGCCAGAGGCGCCCGTCCGGTATCAATTAATCAGCCCCTGGAAAGAAGACGCCGAACAGAAAACCATCCCCGCGCAAGCCGGTCAGGAGGTACTCATCCCACTGGCGCCGTTCGCGGTGCTGGTTTACGAAGCATTACCCGTGAAGTGATCTCTCAAAAAATTTGCGCCGCTTGCAGCTTGAAACCGTTGGCGAAATAAATGTCCTTCTCCACGATGGGGCCGGGAGTGCTGAATTCTCCCCGCAAGATCATTTCGCATTGGCGCTGGGCTGGATCGAAGCGGTAAATGCAGGAATGGGTGAATCCATAAATCAATCCGTCAGGGCCGTTTTGCAGGCCGAGATCCAAGGGCGATCCTCCGGGAAGCGGCCATCGGGCGGTGAAGGTTTTGGATTCCGGATCGAATTCAAAAATCTCCGGGGGCGCGCCGCCCGTGATGGTGCCGTACAGCTTGCCGTTGGCATGCACCACCAACGCGTTGAACGTATTTACCGGACGGTCCGGCCGCCCCTGCCACACGATCTTCTCCGCCGTGTAATCCCACAGCAGCAGATCGGCCTGCTGGATCTTGGGCTGTGTGCCGCTGCCGCCGGAAATGCTCGTGCCGATGGCCAGGAGTTTTTGCGCTGCGAGATGCGCCAGGGTATAGCAGCTGCCATCGCCGAAGATCCGGTAGTAAGCCTTCTTTTCCCCGGTCCCGGGATCGTAATACGAGAGCGGGCCACCCCACATCCCGTAATCGGGAATCGAGGCCAGCCACACGCGGCCCAGCGGACCCGCCAGGGTGGAGCGGGGGCGGTAGGAGATGTCATCGATGCGCCCCAGTTCGCGCGGATTGTTCTCGGGGCTTTCACCGAATTGGTAAGGTTTGGCGGGATCGTATACCGAGACGTGCGCGCCGGGATACGACGAGATGTACATCGTCCCGTCCAGGTTGGCCATCGAGTAAGCCTCGCCGGAGGCCTGGGAGCATTGGCCCAAATCCACCAGCTCGCCCTTGCCGGGATGGTACCGGAAGAGATGCAAGGGGAGGATGCTGGAACCATAAACGCAGCCGTCCGGGCCGGCATGTAAATAAAAGATATCGCTGCCGCTGGCCGTATAATCCAACTCGAAGGTTTTGGTGGTCCCATCCGGATAGGTCATTTGCAAATGGCGGTACATCTGACTCGAGGCGTCGGTGAAGGAATACGTGGTGCCGTCCGGCAGTCCCTTGGGCGGCGTGGGTGGAGGAACTTCCTTCACGGGCACCGCGTCGAAACCATCGATCACGAAATTGCCCTGGCTGGAAACGATATAAACCTTACCGTCGTTTCCCTTGTGGATGTCGAGCGTCCCTTCGCCCTTGGGAATCGTGGGGCCCACGGTTCTCTTCTCGCCGGTTTGCGGATCGAACACCACCACGTGCGGCCGGGTCATGCGGATCAGGTTGGCGATCCGTCCGTCGTGATTCACCAGCGGATAATTGTACATATCCACATCGTCCATGCGCCCATAGGTTTTGAATTGCCGGGTGGCGGGATCGTAGCAGGTCAAGTCGGCCGTGCCGTAGCTGCCGATCCAAATGCGGCCATGCGCGTCTTCATCCAGGCGGCAGGGGAACGTGGCGGCTTCGGGATGGATCGCGCCCAAGTCGGCCAATTCGTTCCGGGCGGGATCGAAACAGAGTAAGTGGCCGGCGTAGGCCGCGCCGATGTACAACTTCCCCGGGCGGCTCATCAGCTTGGCTGTCGGGAAGTTGGAATCCGGCACTTGGGAGACAAACTGGCGGAATTGCCCGCTGCAGGGATCAATTTGCAGCACGAAACAATTGTCGCCATTTTGGCCCATGACCGCGTAAAGGCAGGGAGACGCTTCGCGGTTGAGCCCCGCGTACAGGCTTACCCAGTTCACCGACCGCACCGGGATCCCTAGATCCCGGATAGCCATATCCTCTGTTCCCGCGAAGGTCATCCCTGGATAAATCGCTATAATCAACAAGCCTAGATGGAACCAAACCGGAAATCTTCGTCGAGGATGACACGAGACGGTCATGATTATTCACCTGAAATTGGATTCAAAAGTACGTCCTTACAGGACTTTTCTTCCAACAATCTCCTCCTGGAGGATCGATCTTTACCCCAGCCGTACCAGTTATCATCCCCGCCAAAGCGGGAATTCAGGCTACTGATCAGGATTGAAACCTGAGTGACTGTAAAGCCGTCCCCTGAAGGAGACTCTGATCAGGGTGGCGGGCACCACCGCGATGACCTCTTCCTTCTGATCCCCTCTCCCCCCGGGAGAGGGTTAGGGTGAGGGAAATTCCTTTGATGGGTTACGCTACGCTAAACCATTCTACGCCAATCCATTCAACAACCAATGAAAATCACTCCACTTCCAAAACCACGATGGATTTCGGCGGCATGGTGACATGGATCACCGATTCCTGGATTTTCGCTCCGTCGAACGCCGCAGGTTTGACGTTTTCCGGATTCTCGAAGGTGTTGTGAGCGGTGATGGTATCGGCGGTCAGGATTTGTCCCGAGACCTGGTTGGCTTCGGCGCCTTTCAATACACATGTAAGGGCCTGCGCTTTATTGGGATCGAAATTGCATAACGAGATGTGGATTTTCCCGCCGGCGTCCTTCGAAGCGGAAGCGTGCAGCGCGGGGATTTTTTCGTTGCCGAACCGGTAATCCTCACTGATCAGCTCCGTGGGCAGCCAGGTGGCGTCCTGGTGGACTTTGAACATGTCGAACACGTGATAGGTGGGCGTCAACACCATCTTCGGGCCGTCGGTGAGGACCATGGCCTGCAAGACATTGACCATCTGGGCTATGTTGGCCATTTTCACCCGCTCGCAGTGATAGTGAAAGATATTGAGGGTCAAGGCGGCAACCATCGCGTCGCGCAGGGAATTCTGCTGGAAGAGAAAGCCGGGATTGGTCCCCGGTTCGACTTCGTGCCAGGCGCCCCATTCATCCACCATCAATCCTACCCGCTTCTCCTTATCGTATTCATCCATGATGGCGGAATGGGCGGTGAGGATATCGTCCATCTCGAGGGCGCGCTCGATCTGCGCGAACCAGTCTTCCTCCTCGAATTTCGTGGCGGAGCGGCTCTTCCGTCCTGAGCCGCAATAATAATGGAGGCTGAGGCCGTTCATCCGCCGGCCGGCCTCGCGCATCAGAACCCGGGTCCACTCATAGTAAGTGCCATGAGATCCGCAGGCGATCTTGAAAAGCCGGTTGCCAGGAAAATTGCGCAAGTAAGTTTGAAAACGCAGATACAAATCGGCATAGTATTCGGGCTTCATGTTCCCGCCGCATCCCCAACTTTCGTTGCCGACACCCCAATACCGGACCTTCCACGGTTCTTCGCGGCCATTTTGGCGGCGCAAGTCGGCCATGGGGCTCGAGCCGCCGAAGGTCATGTATTCCACCCATTCTTGCATTTCCTTGATCTCACCACTGCCCACGTTTCCGCAGATGTACGGTTCGGTTCCCAACTGCTCGCAGAGATCCATAAATTCATGCGTGCCAAAATGGTTGTTCTCGGTGACCATGCCCCAATGCGTATTGACCATGGGCGGGCGTTTTTCCCGCGGGCCGATGCCGTCCTTCCAGTGATACTCGTCGGCGAAGCAGCCCCCCGGCCAGCGCAATACGGGAACTTGAATGCGTTTCAAAGCCTCGGCCACGTCATTTCGAATGCCGCGGGTGTTAGGGATGGGGCTGTCCTCCCCCACCCAGAGCCCCCCGTAAATGCAACCGCCCAGGTGCTCGGCAAAATGGCCGTAGATGTTGCGGTTGATTTGAAGGGAGCCTTGATCCACGCGAATGACCAGATGATTGGCGGACTGTTCGGCGGCTTCCACTGCTGTCAACCAGACACCCCCCATGACGGGCAGGAGGAAGATACCGAAGAATGATAACCACCGCGGAGGATTCCCTGTTTCGTTTCTCTTCATGACACAAACCTCGCTTTCGATAGGCTCTCTGTCTGGCAGGCCTATTCTTCAATAGAATTCCCGGGAGGTGAAGTGGAACGGGGAATGAAGGGAATCCGAAAGCCGGCCTTTCTGTTTCCCTCTGAAAGAGAAAATCAGATCATGTTCTCATTCGGAGTCTCACCACCAATCAAACACAAAAAGAGTTCCGCATTCGAATAAATAGATGAAAATAAATCACCGGAACTGAACCATTCTCACTCTTTAGGCAGGGGGCTCACGGCTGGATGCCTGTCCGGTTCATCCGTCCCTGGTTCCTTTTCCCCGGAGGGATCCTCTCGTAGAATGAGGGCATCATGGATCGGATCGAAATACTCGGCACGCAGATCGATAACGTCTCCTGGCCCGAAGCCCTGGAGCGGATTCGGGAGATGATCCGCCAGGGCGGCCCTCATCAAGTGATTACGCCTGCCATCCAGCAGGTGATCCAGGCGCGGCGCGATCCCGAGTTCCGCCATGCGTTGCGGGACGCGGACTTGGTGGTGGCGGACGGTATGCCGGTGGTCTTCGCCTCGCGCTGGCACAAGACGCCCCTCAAGGACCGCATCACCGGCGTCGACTTGGTCCCCGCCATCTGCCGGATGGCCGCCGAAGAAGGGTATTCGGTGTTTTTCTTCGGGGCGGAGGAGGGCGTGGCCGCGGAAACCGCCCGGCGGATGCAAGAACGGTTTCCGGATTTGCGCGTCGCCGGTTCGTATAGCCCACCCCGGGGTTATATGGACAATGCGGAAGAGAACGAAAAAGCCCTGCAGGCTGTCCAGGCCGCCGCGCCCCAGATTCTCTTCACCGCCTTGAGCAGCCCGGCGCAGGAAAAATGGTTACACCGTCACCGTGACCGGCTGGGCGTGCCCATCATGATTGGCGTGGGCGGGGCGTTCAATATGATCACCGGCCGGGAAAAACGGGCGCCGCAATGGATCCAACGGCTGGGGATGGAAGGATTGTACCGCTTCGCCCAGCGGCCTCGGGAGATCGGCCGCCGGATTGTCATCAACGTCCCCTATTTTTTCCTGCTGCTGTTTGACCGCTTGACCTACCGCACGCAAAAACGGCTGGCCCGGTGGTTGCGCCCGCTGATCCTGGCGGCTGGTGACGCGCTGCTCGCTTCCGCCGCGTTTTTGTTCTCGTATTGGTTCTATTTCCGCAGCGGCGTGTTTAACAATGCGGCTGATCCTTTCGCCGAGCATCCCTCGCTGCTCAACATGCCTGCCTACAGCGACCTGCTGATGGTGGTCTCGCTGCTGGGCCTGGCTTCGCTTTGGTTTTTCCGGCTTTACGAGCGCAATAAATACATGACTTTCCAGGATTTGTTCGTTCGCCTGCTGAAGACTGCCCTGATGGTGGTATTTCTGCTGATCGGTTTCCAGTTTCTCTTTTTTAAGCACCTCTTCGCCGAGTATAACTTCCGGGGATTTTCGCGTGTGGTCTTCGGCTTCTTTGGCATCAGCGTGTTTTTGGCCTGGATGGGTTGGCGATGGGGATTCAACCGGTTCGAAAAATGGCTCCACCGCACCGGCTTGAATCTGGACCGCATCATCATCGTGGGGCACGCCCCGGCCGCCCGGCGAATCGCCGAATCCATGCTGCGCCATCCCGAATGGGGCAACCAGCCGCTGGGGGTGGTTGCTCCCGAAGGTCAAGCCCTGAATTCGGACAGTTCCATTCCGTGCCTGGGTGCGATTCCGGATTTGCATCGCCTCCTGCCCGCCCGGAAGGTGGACGAAATTCTGGTGGCCGATCCCGGCCTGCCCATGCCTGGCCTGCTCGAGGTCGTGCGCCTGTGCCGCGAACACCGGGTTCGGCTCAGCATCATCCCCTCCATCCATGAACTGCTCGGTGTTTCGTCCGAGATTAAGAGGATGGGCGAATACCGGGTCATCACCGTTGCTCTTGACCGCACAGCTGGGGAATGGGCCACGCCGGATACGGAGTTCCGCGCATGACGCTCCAAATCCTCGAACATGCCTTATTTTCGGATGGAAAATCCTATGATCTGTGGTGGAGCCTCCTCTCCCGGATGGAGCGGTATTCCTTTTTCCACACCCCCCGCTGGGCGGAACTCTTGGCGAATACCCTGCCGGATTGGCGCCCCTGTCACCTTTGGTTTCGATTCTCGGATGGAACCGAAGCTGTGCTTCCTTTGTTCGCGATTCATAAACAGTTCGGTACGTCCAAATTGGAATCGTTGCCTTGGGGAACATACGGCGGTTTGGTTTCTCCTGATTCCCTGTCCTGGGACCACTACCGCCAGGCGGCCACGGAATGGTTGTCGCTGTTCCGCCCAGTATGCCATTTTCTCCTTTCCCCCGCGGATTATGCGCGTTTCCGTCCATCCATTCTGGCTGATCCCACGGTTAAAACTCAGGAGCGCTGTACCCATATCCTGCCTCTGAACCGGCCGTTTGAGGAAATCTGGTCCCGCCGTTTTCAACCCCGCAACCGCACGAACATCCGCCGCGCCCAGGCGCAAGGAGTCCGGGCCGAATGGTCGAACTCGCGTGAAGCCGTGCTGGCCATGAAACAACTCTACCAGCGCGCCACTCACCGCTGGGAAGGTGTGGAAACCATCCCAGAACAATTTTTTGATACCCTAGTGGATCTCCCCGGTGAGGAAGTCCGGATTTGGCTGGCCTGGAAAGACGATGCCCTCCTCGCGGGGAATTTGGTCTTTTCTGGGAAAGGAGAAGCGCAATATTTCGCCGGGGCCAGTGATGAACGTTTCACGCAATTCCACGGGAGCAAGTGGCTGATGAGCGAGATCATCCGTGACGCCTGCGAACGGGGCTTTTCGTACTTTAATTTCGGTGGCAGCGGCGGACTGGCCGGAGTGGAGCAATTCAAGCGGATTTTCGGGGGCGAGGCGGTTCCCTACGCTTCGATCACCTGGCGGCATCCCATAGCGCGGTGGCTAAGCCGATGACGGCGGCCGGGGAGAAGGTGGGAAATCGCCCTTTTGCGTCAGGGAGAGCCAATCCGGATGATAAGTCTTAGTCCGGATATGATACAACAAGTCAATGCGTTCTTGCTTTTCTTGCGCCGGGGCCGGACTGCTCAGGATCCGGCGGATTTCCGCGGAGGCCATTTCATCAAAGAGAGAGGTGGAGAAAAGGACGTTGACCGGTTCATTCAGGCTGTGCCGTTTGACCAGATCCGCCAGGGTTCCCTCGGCCCGAGGCTCCAAATCCAAGGCTTTCATCTCGGACTCGAATTCCTTGAATTTCACCCGCCGGTTATAAAGATACACCATTAAAACGATGGCAAGAACGAGGAACGTGAAAATCCCCAGAATCCATAACAACACCTCGGCTTCGATCTCCGTAGGCGTCAGGAATTTCGGCATAATCAATCCTTCACCTGTGCGGTACGGTTGACCCTCCTTTAAGGCCATTTGTGTCAACATCTCCATCATGATCCCAGCCTCGTTTATGGAAACCAGGCGATTTTCCCCATGATTCCGTCTACTCCGATTATTGGCTGTAATCGGATTAACTTGAATAGTTATTTTAATAATTACTATTACTCTGAACGCGAAACTTTCTTTTGAGTTTTATACATGGATAACAACCCTAACCGATACCCACTTATATTCCTCGGAGAGATAACTAAGGTGAGGGTATTTTTTGCCGGGATGAGAACTCTGTCTTTGCCGGGAAAACCTGGATTCTACCGGGAGGACGAAGCTCCCGCTGAACTGCGTAGTTTCGATAAGCCCCCTGTTTTCTCCTACTTGCCCACCAGGCTGTCATCGCAAGGGTAGGAAGCCCGGGGGCCGGTGCGGATCAGGTCGCCCAGGCTGCGCAGGCCGTTGGAAGGGCTGTAGCGCAGCGTGCCCGTGTGGTTGTAATAATCCGGGCCGTAACTGTTGATCCGCCATTCCGAACAACGGTACGACAGGTTCAGCATCGGTTCTTTGCCCCAGTGGATCGTGCTCCAGGCTTCCACGTAGTCGTAGGTCACATAGGCTTCATGCTGCGTATTGTCCAGCCGCGCGCCGGGAACACCGTACACAAACGGATCCTGAGGCACGGAGGACATATAGGCAACCGGGGTGGTCAATCCGATCAGGCGGCGGTTGACGGGATTCTTGTTCACGCCATTGGTGTCTTTCCACTGGGGGTACTTGCCGTGGTCCATGTGGTACATTTCCAGGGCAGTGTCAATGTTCCGCATGTCTGATTCCGCCCCCGCGATCTTGGCCCGCATCTGAGCGTTCAAAAAGTTGGGAACCGCGATGGCCGCCAGAACGCCGATGATGGCGACCACGATGAGCAGCTCGATCAAGGTAAACGCCGTCTCCTGTGGTTTAGGATTCATGTTTCCATTCCTTCTGTCCAGGATCAAAATAACGCCATCAAAAAAAACCGCCTCTACTATACCAAAAGGGAGCCACTTGATCGATCCCCCGGTTTAATTCCAGGGAAAGATCAAACCTTCACTGTTCCGAATGATTCACCGGTTCCGCCGCGCAATCGCGTCCGCGGCCAGGCGGCTCAGCACCCATGTCAGCAGCAAAAATCCGGCGCAGTGGTACAGAAAATACCCCATCCAATCCGAGGTGCGGAAAGTATACCACCATTTGGATAATTGAAGAGAAGGCTGATGAACAAATTCCGCATACCGGGACAAAAGTAAAACCGGCGAAATTGAAGTTATGATTTGATAAGACGGTGAATTGGGGGGCGGCAAAGCCAATTGATGGCTGCTAAAGAGGATAGCCATGGGGAAAAGAAAAAGAATCCCGATCGCCAGGAAAAACATCAACGCGTAGGCGCTCAGGGTTTTACGCATAAGAGAGGAAACGAGAATCCCCGCCGCCAGGTAAAACCCCGCGGAAACGTAACCCAACGGAATGGCGAAAATTATCGTCGCCAGAAGGGTTTGAATGCGTTGGAAATCGAACGCGATGTACATAGGGGGAGAATTGTGAAAATAGGCCAACGACAGAAACAGGAACACTCCATAAAACGCCCAGAATTTCCAATGGAACATCCGCCAACCCGCTGCCATCTTGCCCCAAACAATCCGCCAGGGCGTCAAGGTAGTCGTGGCCAGCAAGTCCCACGTTCCCCGGTCCTTTTCATGGCGGAAACAGTTGGCCGCGTAGGGGATGATGAACAACGGCGTCAAGAGGATCGCGGCGAAGGGCATCGTGTCCGCCCAATCTACAATCTGGAAATGCGGAGGCCGGCTCGATGGGCTCCAGGGTAGATAAAAGCAAAAACTCACTCCCAGCCAGAAAGCCATGGAAAACAACATCCGCAGGCGGTAACGGCCCCGCAGGGCGTGGAGTTCCCTGAAAGCGATCGGATTGCGGCCATCCTTCATCAAGTTGAAATCCTTGACACGAGAGGCGATAGTCACATAACGCCTAAGTCTCTGGGCTAGGGAACGGAAATATCCCTTGAATTGCTCGGCGTCGCTGTATTCCTGTTTGGTGTAGAGCCTCCAATAGGTGATGAGGAAGAGCAAAGCAATCAGACCAGCAATCATTACACCATGCGTTAAGTAAAAATGATTTATCAACCAAGCCGGACTGCCCATGGAAGGAATCGGACTAGGTCCGGAAAAATAGGCAATGGCGATGACGAAAGGGGATGCGACAAACAAAATGCCGTTTGTATAAATTCCCAATAAAGGCAGGAGAACTAAATAAGCAAACGATCCTAAGTATGTAAAGGTAATTGACTTGACGGTATGTTTCCACACCACCGAGCAATAGAGGCCGATGGCGGCGGTGATGGCCGTTACCTCAGTGTAGATTAAAAAGATAAATCCAACCTCCTCAGGAGACACGCCTCCCATGGTGAAGCATATCCCATAGATAGGGATCAGGGACAACGAGAGAATCCAGATGAAGAAAATCGAGGAGATCCACTTGGCCAGCAGGATGCTGGCGGGGCTGAGATGGGTCGTGGCCAGCAGTTCCCAGGTTTCGCGCTCGTATTCCAGGTTGACACTGGTGGCGCTCAGCAGAGGAGCCAGCAGAAATAGAAATATACCCGGAAATAAATTCAGGAACAGGAAAAATCCCCGGGATTGCGTCCCATAGGGATATACATACGGTGAGGGATTGGCGTAACTCCGCACGTATTCCGGCCAGAGAAAGGAGAGGATGATTATGGCCACAGCCAGAAACAGCGCCAGGTACACGAACGAACTTTTTTTACGCAGACGGTCAATGAGTTCCCGCAAGATGACGGGATTGTTGAAAATCCGGGGCCGCTCGCGCCCGGCTACGGCCAGAAACGCCGCGAGAGACGCTTTACGAAACAGGGGTACTGGAGCATCGGACATGAATGTATTTCCCTCTTCCTTGTCGGGTGTCAAGGACAGATTGTAGTTCAACCGTGGTTGATCATCCGGAGTCACACCGGAAACCAACTATCGGTCAGGTTCTCCAACAGGGGAAGAGTCAGGAAATGCAGCAAAGTGGAACCCACGATACATAATATGGTAAAACGCTTCTCGTGGGATTTTCCGTAATAACTCACCAGCAAGGCCGCCAGCAGGCCTGTGGGCATGCCTGAGCCTAAAACGAGGGAACGCTCCAAGGTGACATTGTCCATGTTCATCAGGGGGACGATCGCCATGGCCAAAACGGGAGAGAAAATCAACCGGAAGAACACGCACAATCCCAGTGCCGGCAAAAGCGCTAGATATTCGCCCATCTCCGAGAAAAAAACTTGCTTGCCGAAGAGAATCCCCGCGATCAGGAGGCAAAGGGGGTAGACCACCCCGTGCATGGAGTCGATCACCTCCAATACAGGGTAGGGAACCACAGGGTGGAACAAAGAGACCAGGAAACCCAAGCCCAGGACATAGATCAACGGTGTTTTGAAAATGGCCAAAAGCCGGTCCTGTGCCCACACTTCATGGGATAATAAAAAAATCCCCAGCGTGGCCAGGATAAGAGCGTGATAAAAGATTTGGATGTTGACCGTCTGCAAGGCCGCGGCGGGATCGCCCAACAAGGGCTGGATGAAACGCATGCCGAATATACTGACAATCAAGGTGTTGGTGAGCATCAGGCGGCGCGTGCGGGGATTCGCCTCCAGTAATTGAAAGGCCTTGTATGCGGCTCCAAACAGGATCAGGGTGTGGAAGATAATGAAAAACAGGATGAAAACAAATTCGTGCGCGGCCGGATTCTGGCTCATGGATAAACGGAAGAAGTAAAAGGGAACAAAAACGAACAAGCCGGCCGCCGAGATGGAGCGGTCATCGAGCCGGTCGGTTTTCCGTCCCAGTACCAATCCGATCAGAAAAATGGTCAATGGGAGCAGAAGTTTGGAAATGACCACGGTAATGAAATTATCCAAGGATATCCGCCAGGAAGAATTTTATCAGGCCGGCCTGCCCGGTATTTGCAGAAACGTTCTCCCCAGGCCATCTAAAGAACCCAATACCTATCCGAGAGGTTCAACCGGTCCTGCTTGGAAACGAATGAAGCCAGAATTAAGATACCCACGTACCAACCTGGTGTACAAAAACCGGTTTACTCCACTTGACCGCCGGTTCCGGTACAAGAACGGTATGGTAATCAGCCGCAAAGGGGATGTCCAGCGGAATCTCCCGGGTATAGGCATGCGATTGGGCTTCAACCCACGCAACTCCAATCGATTGAGTAGGTAAAATAAGCCATTCCTTCTCCTTGCCGGATAGAATTTTATGAAAAAAATCATCATTCAGGGCGCAAAAGAACATAACCTGAAAAACATTGACCTGGAATTGCCCCGGGACCAACTGATCGTTTTCACCGGTGTCAGCGGTTCCGGCAAGTCCTCCCTGGCCTTTGATACAATCTATGCGGAGGGGCAACGGCGCTACGTGGAATCGCTTTCCGCGTATGCCCGCCAGTTTCTGGGCCAAATGGAAAAACCCAAGGTGGATTACGTCGGCGGCTTGTCGCCCGCCATCTCCATTGAGCAGAAAAGCACCAGCAAAAATCCCCGTTCCACCGTGGGCACGGTTACCGAAATCTACGACTATCTTCGGGTGCTCTTCGCCCGGTGCGCCACTCCCTATTGCCCCACCCACAACCTTCCCCTGAATTCACAAACTTTAGATCAGATTGTGGATCAGATCATGGAATTGCCTGAATCCACACGGTTTATGATTCTTGCCCCTAAGGTACGGGAACGCAAGGGTGAATACAAGGACATCTTCGAGGCGGCCCGCAAGGAGGGCTTTGTCCGCGCGCGGGTCAATGGCGAGATTCTGGAGCTGGATAAGAAAATTTCGCTCAACAAAAAAATGGCTCACACCATTGAACTGGTGATCGACCGGCTGGTAATGAAGCCGGATATCCAGTCCCGCCTCTCTGATTCAGTGGAACTGGCCTTGCGGCAGGGCAATGGCATTCTGCTGATTGCTATCCCGGGCAGTCCCGACCGGATGTTTAGCACCCAAAACGCTTGCCCGCGCTGCGGTTTTTCGATTGGGGAACTCAATCCTCAGCATTTTTCGTTCAACCATCCTTTGGGTATGTGCCCCACGTGTCATGGATTGGGAAGAAAACTGGAACTCGATCCCGACCTGATCGTCCCTGACAAGAGCCGGTCGGTGGTGGAAGGGGCAATTGTCCCCTGGAAAAATGTGTTTCAGGACGGGAACGAGTCGTATGGGGCCCAGAGCATCCGGCGGCGTTTGGAGGCATTCGCCGAAAAACATCAAATTTCGCTGACCCGGCCGTGGAACCAACTCTCACCCAAAGCCCAGGAATTGCTGCTGTACGGGGATGAGAAAACCCGTGGCGGATACCGGGGCATCATGCCAGAAATGGAGCAGTGGTACGCGAATACCTCATCCGAAGGATTTCGCAATTACCTCCTGCAGACCTTTATGCGCCGGATACCCTGTGAAACCTGCGGGGGAGGTCGTTTGCGGCCGGAATATCTGGCGGCGCGGTTTGCGGACCGGTCCATTGTGGAAATCACGAACCTGGACATCTGTGGAGCGATGCGTTTTTTCGAGCAAGTCGTACTTACGCCCAAACAAGAAAAAATCGCCGGCTCAGTCCTGAAAGAAATCAAAAACCGCCTCCGCTTTCTTTCCGATGTCGGTCTTGAATACCTGACCTTAAGCCGGCCCGCCCCCTCACTGTCGGGCGGCGAAGCACAACGTATCCGGCTGGCCAGCCAGATCGGCAGCGCCCTGGTTGGGGTCCTGTATGTACTCGACGAGCCTAGCATTGGTCTGCATCAACGTGACAACCGGCGGCTGATCGACACTTTGATCCAACTGCGCGATCTGGGCAACACGGTGCTCGTGGTCGAGCATGACAAAGAAATGATCGAATCGGCCGATTACATCGTCGATTTCGGTCCCGGGGCGGGACGGGACGGGGGCGAAGTGGTCGTCGCGGGCACGCTCCAGGATGTGTTGAACAGCTCTCAATCCCTGACCGGGGCTTATCTCGCTGGCCGTAAGGAGATCCGGGTTCCCCCAACGCGGCGCAAGGGGACGGGGAAATATATCGAGATTCTGGGAGCCACAGAAAATAATTTGAAATCAATCGACGTAAAGATTCCCCTGGGGGTTTTTACTTGCGTGACGGGTGTTTCCGGATCAGGCAAAAGCACGTTGGTGACCGAGATCTTGTTCAAGGCGCTGGACCGCCTCTTGCACCGCTCGCATGCCATCCCCGGCAAGCACAAGGCGATCAAGGGGATTGAACATATCGATAAAGTCATCGAAATCGACCAGAATCCCATCGGCCGGACGCCGCGATCCAATCCGGCCACCTACGTGAAGGCCTTCGATCCCATCCGCAATTTGTTTGCTCATCTCCCGGAATCGAAAGTGCGGGGCTACAAGCCCGGCCGGTTTTCCTTTAACGTACCCGGGGGGCGCTGCGAGGCGTGCTCGGGCGATGGGGTCCTCAAGATCGAAATGCACTTTCTGCCAGACGTGTATGTCACATGCGACGTTTGCCAGGGCAAGCGTTTCAACCGCGAAACCCTTCTGGTGAAATACAAAGGCCATACGATCGCCGATGTGCTGGATCTCAGCGTGAAAGAAGCTTTGGAACTGTTTTCCAGTTTTTCCTCCATCACCCGCATCTTGGATACGCTGGCGCAAGTCGGGCTGGATTATATCCATTTGGGGCAACCGGCGCCCACCCTCTCCGGCGGCGAGGCGCAACGGATCAAACTGGCCAAGGAACTCTCGCGCCGGGACACAGGGAACACGTTATATATCCTCGATGAACCCACGACCGGCTTGCATTTTGAGGACATTCAAAAACTGCTGCGCGTGCTCAACGAACTGGTGGACCGCGGCAACACCATTGTGGTCATTGAGCATAATTTGGACGTGATCAAATCGGCGGATTGGATCATCGATCTCGGGCCGGAAGGCGGAGACAAGGGGGGAATGGTGGTGGCGACAGGCACTCCAGAAGAGGCCGCGGAATGCGAATGCTCCTATACCGGGCAATTTTTAAAAGCGATTCTAAACGGACAGGCGAGGACACGGCAATCGGCCTGAGAATTCAATCCCCAGGAAGGAACGGCAGAATGAAGAAAACTACATGGCGCCGGGCGGAAGGCCGGTTGGACAACCAAATGCGCCCTATTGCCTTCCAACGGTCGTATCTGGATTTCGCGGAAGGTTCGTGCTTGGTCAGTTTCGGGCGGACTAAAGTGATTTGCGCCGCCTCTATCGACGACCAGGTGCCGCCTTTTTTGATCGGATCCGGCCAGGGATGGATTACGGCTGAGTACAGCATGCTTCCCAAATCCACCCGGCAACGCACCCCCCGCGACCGGGCCAAAAGCGGCCGGTCGCATGAAATCCAACGCTTGATCGGGCGTTCGCTGCGCGGCATCACCGATCTGACCCGGCTGGGAGAACGTACCATTTATATTGACTGCGACGTGGTGCAAGCCGACGGAGGCACCCGGTCGGCCGCGATATCCGGCGCGGCGTTGGCTTTGCATGACGCACTGTATTTCATGAAGAAAAACCAGATCATTCAGGAATGGCCGCTGCGCGAACTGGCCGCGGCGGTAAGCGTTGGACTAGTAGAGGGGAGGGTATGCCTGGACCTGGATTTCAGTGAAGACAGCATGGCCGATGTCGATTTCAACGTGGTTAAAACCGAATCGGGGAAATTCATTGAAATCCAGGGCACGGCGGAACATAACACCTTCGATATGGATCAATTGAAGCAATTTCTCGAAACGGCGGAGGAGGGCATCCAACGCATTCTCCAGGCGCAACGGGAGGCATTGGCGGCGGGATGATCGCGGATTTCTTGGATCATTCATTCCACGTAAGCTTCATCCATGAGGGTGAAAAAGCGAATATCAAAGAATCAGCCGAATGGTGAATTCATGCCAAACGGCCCGGAGGACCGGCATTTTTTCGCCCCGATCCTGTTTCTAGCAGATCGGATGGAGAGGGAAAGATCTTTGCAACCCCCTCCCGGTTGGTACTCAAAAATTCATGATCTCGTGATCTTTTTCCTTGATGATCTCGTCGATTTTTTCGGTATATTTGTCGGTCAAGGATTGAATTTCGTCTTGCAAGTGCTTGGAAACATCCTCGGGCACGGTGCCTTCCTTTTCCGCTTTTTTGAGCGATTCAATGCTCTCCCGCCGATGCATGCGGATGCGGACTTTCCCCTCCTCCCCGATTTTTTTCGCGATCTTCACCAGATCGCGCCGCCGTTCCTCAGTCAATGGGGGGATCGGCAACCGGATGATTTTTCCGTCACTGTTGGGGGAAATGCCCAGTTCGGATTTTTGGATGGCTTTCTCGATGTCGGGCAGGATGGTTTTGTCCCACGGCTGGATGACTATCAGGCGCGCTTCGGGAATGCTGATGTTCGCCAATTGTTTCAACGGTGTTTTGGTCCCGTACGCATCCACCAAAAGGCCATCCACCAGGGCCGGGGTGGCGCGGCCGGTGCGCAATTGCGCCAATTCCCGCCGGACCGCCTCGACCGCTTCCTCCATTTCCAATTCGGCTTCTTCCAGAAATTCGTCCTTTAACATTCTTTCACCATGCTTGTGCTGGAGTCGCGAACCACGGTGCCGATCGGTTCCCCGATCAGGGCCTTGGTGATGGCGCCCGGCTGGTTCATGTTGAAGACGACGATCGGCAGGTGATTCTCTTCACAAAGCGTAATGGCCGTCGAATCCATCACGCGCAAACCGCGGTGCAAGACCTCCTTGTACGTCAGTTCTTCGAACCGCTGCGCCGTGCGGTCGATCACCGGGTCCGCGGAGTAAACCCCGTCCACCTTGGTGGCCTTATACAGCACGTCCGCCTCGATCTCGATGGCCCGCAACGCGGCCGCGGTGTCCGTGGTGAAGAACGGATTCCCCGTTCCCCCGGCGAAGATCACTACGCGGCCTTTTTCGATATGCCGCACGGCCCGCCGCCGGATGTACGGTTCGGCGACCTGTTCCATGTGGATGGCGGTTTGCACCCGGGTGAAAACACCGATCCGCTCCATCGCGCCCTGGAAGGCCAGGGCGTTGAGCACTGTGGCCAGCATCCCCATGTAATGGGCGGTCGGCTCCTCAATATACGACACCACCGAGGATCCCCCTCGCCAGATATTGCCTCCTCCCACCACAATGGCCAGCTGGACATTGTGCTTCAAGGCGGCGGCGATTTCATGGGACACTTTTTCCAAGGTGGGGAAATGAATCCCGTGTCCCTGTTCTCCGGCAAGGGCCTCCCCACTGATTTTCAGGAGTACCCGGCGCATGATCGGACTCTTCCTCCCGGCTTGACAATCTCTCCCCGCACCCTTATCCCTGGCCCGGCTGGCAAAAAAAAACGGATCGGGCCGATCCGTTTTTCCCCGGATTACTTGCCGGATTTGGAATCCAACTCCTCACCCAACTGATACCGGCTGAAACGGCGGATCACAATGTTTTCACCGATTTTGCCGATGGTCTCCTTGAGGTAATCCTCCACCGTGATGTTCATGTCCTTGATAAAGGGTTGTTCCAGCAGGCAAACCTGCGCATAGAACTTCTCGATCCGCCCTTCCACGATCTTGTCCCAGACCTGTTCCGGTTTGCCCGATTCCCGGGCCTGGTTGCGCAACACTTCCCGCTCGGCTTCGACCAGGGCGGGCGCCACTTCATCCCGGGACACACACAGGGGGGAAGAAGCAGCGATGTGCATCGCGATGTCCTTGGCAAAACTTTGAAAAACTTCGTTCCGGGCGACGAAGTCCGTTTCGCAGTTGATCTCCACCAGCACGCCGATCTTATGGCCCGGGTGGATGTACGAATACACCACGCCTTCTTTCGTGACCCGGCCGGACCGTTTCGACGCGTCCGCGATGCCTTTTTCCCGGAGATATTTGATGGCTTTCTCCAGGTCGCCGTTGTTTTCGGTCAGCGCCTTTTTGCAGTCCATCATCCCGGCGCCGGTTTTTTCCCGTAATTCTTTCACTTGCGAGGCGGATATGGTTACCATGCTTCTCTGTCCTTCTCCTGCGAATTGAATCGTGGTTCTGCGGGGATCAATCGGCCGGTTAGTCGTCCAATTCGTCGTCGTCTTCCTCGTCGAAATCAACGGGACGGGTTTTGGAGGCCGGCACGGCGGCCGGCGTCCGCGGCCGGGCGGCTAGGGCCAGAGGCTTCTCCGCTCCTTCCTCCTCCAGTTCCCCGGCGCGGGGCTTTTCTTCCTCTTCCTCCTCGCCTATCTCAATTTCGGCGCCTTCGGTCGAGGCCATCTTGCCTTCGAGAATCGAATCCGCGATCCGCGCGGTCACCAGGCGCACGGCCCGGATCGCGTCGTCGTTGCCGGGAATCACATAGTCGATGTCGTCCGGATCGCAGTTGGTATCCACGATGGCGATCACCGGAATCCCCAGGCGGCGGGCCTCCAATACGGCGATGCGGTCCTTGCGGGTGTCGGTCACGAACAGGGCGGACGGGAGTCCGTTCATTTCCCGGATGCCGGTTAGGTTTTTCTCCAGCTTTTCCAGCTCCTTGCTCATCATCATGCGTTCTTTTTTGTTCCGGCGCTGGCTAAGGGATTCATCGCTCAGTTGGTACTCATAGTCCTTCATTTTCTGGATGCTTTTGCGGATCGTGTTGTAGTTGGTCAGCATCCCGCCCAGCCACCGGTTGTTCACATAAAACATGCCGCACCGCTTTGCTTCTTCCTTCACGGTATCCTGGGCTTGTTTCTTGGTCCCGACAAACAATACGGTCCCCCCGGCCGCCGCCACGTCCCGCACGAAACGGCACGCTTCCTTGAGTAAACGCACGGTCTTTTTCAAATCGATGATGTATATCCCGTTGCGCTGTCCAAAAATATATTTGGACATTTTCGGGTTCCACCGGCGCGTCTGATGGCCGAAATGGACCCCGGATTCCAGGAGTTGTTTCATGCTCACTGTCGTCACGTGATTGACTCCTTCATACCGCCCTCGCGGTAAAATGTGGCCAATTGAGATGTTAAGAAAAACTCCCCATCAGCCGCTTGTTATTTTTAGCACCCGAGCCTGTTTTTTCAAGGCGCGCGCATTATCCCCCTTTTCCCGTCCCGTTGGTTTGTAATATATAAAATTATTATTTACATAATTCATTAAGAAAATAGTGAATGGCTGGCGAAAGGCTCACTGAGGATTTTCCCTAATTTATTGTATCATTATTATACAAAATACAATATAAAATCAAAAATATAATCAAAAATTATCAAAATATGATTGACAGAGCGCTTTGGCCCAATAAAAATGATGTTGATGACTAATGCTTTCGCGAACTTGGTTTATGCCATTCGGTGAACAGGGTGGAGCGGCGTTGATTTTACGAATATCGTTTGGGAGGACCGTCTCATGAAGGAAGTCCGGATTCATCACCAGTCATCTAACCCAATATACTTCGCTATGCTTGCCTTCGTTCTGGGAATCGTTGGAATTCATTGGCCCCTTCCCGGGTGGGTGGATCCCGGCGGCTGGCCGCAGTCGGCCTCGAACTCGCTGCAGTGGGAACTGGACATGCCACCCATCGATACCCTGGACGTCTCCGGCGGGATGGACCCGGGAGTTAATCCGTTGGAGACAGTCCGGATTTTCATCAACTTCAAACACCATCCCGGAGTCCCTGAGCAGGCGCTGGTCCGGATGGCGGGCGGTCAAATCCGCCACGCGTATCAGTATCTCTCATCCCTTTCCGCCGACGTCCCCCTGGCGGCCATCGGCCATTTGAAAACCTTGGCTTCCGTCGAGAGCATCGAGTATGTGCCCGAAGTCACCGCCGTAGACGCGGAACTAGACAATGCCTGGGGAGTCAAACGCACCGGAGCCGGAGTGGTGCACGCCTCGAACAAAGGTACGGGAATCCGCGTGGCCGTGATCGATACCGGCATTGATTACACGCATCCCGACCTGGCCGCCAATGTGAAAGGCGGTTGGGATTTTGTCAACAAAGATGACAATCCCATGGACGATCATGGCCATGGAACCCATGTGAGCGGCACGATCGCCGCGCGGGATGACAATTCGGGTGTGGTCGGCATGGCGCCGGAAGCGTCATTGTACGGCCTGAAGGTTCTCAGCGCGAGCGGTTCGGGATACGCCGACGATGTCGCGCGTGCCCTGGAATGGTGCATTACAAATAATATCCAAGTGGTAAACATGAGCCTATCCGGTGGATATAGTTCTGTTTTGGAATCCGCCTGCAGCAAAGCCAGTCAGGCCGGAATCATCCTCGTGGCCGCCGCGGGCAACTCGGGCACCTCCAGCGGCACGGGGGACACCGTGGGCTACCCGGCCAAATACGCGACAGTCATTGCCACCGCCGCCACCGACCGTTCAGATCTCCGCGCCGCGTTCTCCAGCACCGGGCCCGCAGTGGAAATCGCCGCGCCGGGCGTCTCGGTCTATTCCACCTATCCGGGCGGACGCTATGTTTCCATGAGTGGCACCTCCATGGCCTGCCCTCATGTGGCGGGCGCGGCCGCCTTGATCCTGGGCGCGGGGATTCCGGCGGCCAATGTCCGTTCTCTGCTGCAAAGCACCGCCGACGACCTGGGCACGGCCGGCCGGGACGAATGGTATGGCTATGGCTTATTGGATGCTGATGAAGCCGCTCAAACCAGTGAGCCGATAACGAATTATCCTCCCGTAGTGACCATCACCGCCCCGCCGGATGGCACGCAAGTCAGCGAGGGATCTTCCATTACCTTCAAGGGAACCGCGACAGATCCGGAGGATGGGAATCTTTCGTATAGTCTGGCCTGGAATTCCAGTCTGGATGGTTTTTTGGGAATCGGGAACACCATCATCAAAATTTTGAAAGTGGGCACTCATACGATTTCCGCGCAGGTGAGCGACTCGGGCGGGAAAATCGGCAATTACACCATTACCGTGACGGTCAACAAAGTCCTGAATAATCCCCCCGGTGTGACCATTACCTCCCCCGCCAATCAGGCGGTATTCGAAACTGGAACGCCCATTACATTTTCCGGGACCGCCGTGGACAAGGAGGACGGCGACATTTCCTACAAACTCGCCTGGAAATCCAGCCTGCAAGGATCCATCGGGACTGGCACCAAGTTCTCCACGACGTTGAAAGAAGGCACTCATACCATCACGGCCTCGGTCACTGATTCGGGAACTCTTTCAACCAGTCAATCCGTTACAGTGACGGTCAAGAATGTCCTTGACACTCCCCCCGTGGTCTCTATCCTTTCCCCGCCCGATGGCGCGGAGTTGGATGCCGGATCCAGTGTCACGCTTTCAGGAAATGCCATGGATGAAAAGGACGGCGATATTTCCTCCAAACTGACCTGGACCTCCAGCCTGCAAGGTGGATTGGGGAGCGGGAAAACCATCTCGGCCGTCTTGATCGAAGGGACGCACACCATCACTGCTAGGGTGACCGACACGGGCGGCAATACGGTCACTCAATCCATAACCGTGACAGTCAAACCAGCGCCTGATACTCCCCCCATGGTCTCCATCCTCTCGCCGTCCGATGGCGCGGAGTTGGATGCCGGATCCAGTGTCACGCTTTCAGGAAATGCCATGGATGAAAAGGACGGCGATATTTCCTCCAAACTGACCTGGACCTCCAGCCTGCAAGGTGGATTGGGGAGCGGGAAAACCATCTCGGCCGTCTTGATCGAAGGGACGCACACCATCACTGCTAGGGTGACCGACACGGGGGGGAACACGGCCGCCCAAACCATCACGGTTGTGATTCGGCCTGTGCCGTCGATTCAGGATAATCCACCGGTCGTGACGATCCTCAATCCATCGGAAGTCACCCAAATAGAAGAGAGCCAATCCATTCACTTTATGGGAACGGCGATAGACGCGGAAGATGGGGATATTTCCACAAATCTTATATGGTCTTCCTCTATCGATGGATTTTTGTTTATCGGCCAATCGTCCACGAAAACCTTGAGCGTTGGTACCCATACGATCACCGCCGAGGTGACCGACTCAGGAGGGAATACCGTCCATCAATCCCGCCAGGTGACCGTGATAGCCAAACCCCTGCTTTTAGAAATGAGCGTCACGACAAATAAAGCCGAATACGTGGACCGGGAGACGGTTCAGATCACTCATACGGTTAAAGCGGGCGGGGCGCCGGTGGCCGGGGCCGCGGTCAAGAGCACATTGACTACCGCGCTGGGTAAATTGGTCACCCGCAGTGGCAACACGAATACCAATGGGGTGTATGTCTATACCTATCGGTTATCCACCAAGAAGGACGGCACTGGGCCATTCAAAGTGGAGGCCACATGCAGTAAAAGCGGCTATGTCTCTGGTTCAGGATCGGTAACGTTTGAGGTGAAATGAATTACTCTCAATCCGCCAACAGGCCGATGATCTCGCAATTCTCGCCGCTGATCCAAACTTGTTCTTGAGCTTGAATGGCCAGGGGAGCACCTGGGTATGGAATCACCCGCCGGCGCTCCCCATGGATTTCCAATTCGCCGTTTTCGTCCGGTTCCGGTTTGGGCTGCCTGGATTGAAGTTGGACATACACCGCGTTCGGTCCGCATCCGCAATTTTTTCCGTAACAGACGGGATTCATAATCCGTCCCAGTACCGTGCAGTCTTCCCCGGTTACATGCAGGTTTCCATCCGCGTAAACCACCACCGGTCCGCCATGATACCCAGCCAGTTGCAGGGTGCGTTCTCCCAATTGGATTGCTCCGGCGTAGAATGGTGTGCTCATGACCGCTCATCCGTGTAAAAGAAATTGCAACTGCATCCGCGTATATTTCAGGCGGTTGCGGATGACCTGGGCGATCATCTCCATGAACACCGCCTTGAGGGATGAATCCCGGTTCAACAGATCCAACAGCGCTTCATGGGGCAGCGCGATCAGTTCCGTCGGCTCCATGCAGAGGGAGGATGCGGTGATTTGGTACGGCGCCACGGCCGCCGACCATCCGAAGAGCTCGCCCGGCTTGACCACATAAATCGCCACATGCCGGTCCGGCGGCAATTTGATGACGATCGAGACGCAGCCCTTATGCACCAGGTACACCGCCCGGGCCAGATCGTTTTCCTGCTCCACCCGGCTGTCCGTGGCGTACGATTCCAACTGCGCGATAGACGCGATTTGCCCGATTTGTTCATCCGTGAACGACTGCAAGACTTTCATTCCCCGCAAGATTTCTTCCAGGTCCATCGCCGGATTCTCACCCCTTCGCTGGGATCCGTGAAGACACGGATTCCGTGTCGAACATCCTCAACTCGAGTAAGGCAAATTACCATTGGACCGGAAACGAATCAACCGAGCCCCGCCGCCGTGCTTGCCCGGCCATGGGGGAATCCGTATCATGAATGGACACCCGATGGAGGCAAACCATGAAATTGGATCGTGACAAGCTTTATCCCTGGCTGGCTATTCTGCGCGCCAAGTTCATGGGCAGTTCGCGGGCCATGAAGCTCGAAAAGCATTTCGGTTCCATCCGCGCCGCCCTCGAAGCCCCCGTGGCCGCCATCGCCGCCGTGCCCGGTTTCAGCGAGGAAATCGGCCACGCCATCCGGCAGGCGGCCCAGGGAGAATTCGACCGCGAAATCGACAAGGAATTCACCTGGGCGGAACGTGAAGGCGTCTCGATCCTGCTCTATTCCGATCCCGGATTTCCACATCCGCTCCGTCACATCCCCGCCCCCCCGGCTATTCTATACGTCAAAGGTCAATTGTTGCCCCAGGACATTCTGGCTGTTGGGATTGTCGGATCGCGCCACGCCACCGACGGTGGCCGCCGCATGGCCGGTAAGATCGCCTGCGAATTGGCCGAGGCGGGCCTTACCATCATCAGCGGCCTGGCGTGGGGCATCGACGCCGCGGCCCACAAGGGAGCCTTGCGCGCCCCGAATGGACGTACCATCGCCGTAATGGGCAACGGTTTGAAATTCATCTATCCGCGCGAGCATTCCCTGCTGGCGGAGCAAATCGTGAACCGCGGCGCGCTCCTCTCCGAATTGTTTTATGATGTCGCGCCTCAAGGCCGGAATTTCCCGCCCCGTAACCGCATCATCAGCGGCCTCTCGCTGGGGGTGCTGGTGGCCGAAGCTCCCGAGCGCAGCGGCGCGCTGATCACCGCCGACTACGCCCTCGAACAAGGCAAGGAAATCTTTGCTTTGCCCGGCGACGTGGAGCGCGGCATCTCTATCGGCACTAACAAACTGATCCAGGAATCGCGGGCCACGCTGGTAACCTCGGCCGCGGACATCCTGCGCGAACTGGCCGACAAGATCATTTTCTACAACAACGAATTGCAGGGCAAAATCCCCCGCGTGGACCTGGGACCGGAAATCCTGGAAGCCGCCCGTGAGAAAAAATCCCGTGAGGCCATGCTCTCCCGTGAATTGGCGGCCGCGCCACGTGAATCCCAAATCCCGGAACCCTCCCTGCCGTCCCCCCTCTCTCCAAAGCCGGCCGCTCCGCCCCGGCCCGCCATCCCACTCGAAGGGGACGAGCAAACCATCTTCGCCGCGCTGACCTTCGAGGCCCGGCACATCGATGACATTTGCCGCGAACTCAACTGGCCGGCGGCCCGCGTCTCTTCCGCCCTTGGCCTTTTGGAACTAAAAGGATTAATCGAACGCCGGTCTGGCATGCGCTTCAAACGAATGGATGAATAATGGATGAATAAGGAGAACCACAGTTGACTGGAACGCCGAACGAAACCCCACCCCGCAAAACCTTCATGGAACGCTTGGAAGAGGTCCTCGACGCCAAAGGACTGCGAACCTTCGATCCGCCCCTGACGCTCGATTACCGCTTCGGTTCGATTCCCGCCGAAATCGGCGTGTTCCGCTGCTTCGTCAACGAGGCGGATGTCATGCAGGCCCCCAATTACCTGGAGATCAAAGGTGATCATGTGTACTTCGTGGCGCTGGAGTATCCCGGCCTCGACGACTTTTTGCGGAACGTGCGCGAAACCGGGACGCGCTGTTTCAAGACGCTGGGGCGCATGCACACCGCCTATTTCATCCTGGCCTTGGAGCACAGCCTGCCGCCTCAGGAGCGTGCCGCCCTGATCGAGTTCTTTACCGAGTACCGCAACACCCTGCCCAACGGCACTTACCACATCCTCAAAATCTGGGATGACGCCGCCCTGCGGGAAGAAGAGAAACGGATTCAATCCGGTTTGGGGAAAGCAGAATCTTGAGGAGGATCCGATAAATGTAAAAATGGTTGATGCAATGTATGCCATCCCCTCTCGAACGCGGGTGGACATCTATAAATTAAATATCCCCTCACCTCTTCCTTCCCCCTCTGAGCGCAATCCGAAATGGCCCCACAAACGCACCTTCCGCGGGAATCCGGATCCCATGAGAACCATTGGACGCTTCAAAGTGATGCTGGTTAATCTCCTGTTCCAACGAGTAGAATCCAGTATACAGCACGCCGGCGCGGTAATCCGGATCGTTCCCGCCCGTCACGGGCTTCAGATCATATGGCGTTTCATTGATATACAGCCGGACGTACTCCGGCGGACGGCCCAGCAGATCGCGGTACACGCAGCGGACATGGCCGGGCTGGTTTTTCCGGGAGCCCGTGAGATCGTACAACTCGGCGGCATGCAAGTACGGCGGGGGATCCTGGGGCGTGATGTCCCGGCATTCCCCCAAAGCGCGGACGATCATTTCCCCCTCGGTAAGCAGATCGGCCGGCGTTTTGTAGAGGTGGAAATTCAAGCCGAAATCATTGAAAAACAGATAGTCACTTTGCAGCAGGCCCGTCACCGCGTCTGGAAACAAATCGAAAACAAACTTGGAAAACCGTGTATCTTGCAGGAGGCGCTCCGCGTTACTGTACCATGGGAGGTAGGTCGGGCTCAGTTTTTCCATGAACAGTAGATCCTGCAACGGAAACTGGATTTCGGCCGCGTGCTCGCGCCGCGCGAGGTCTTCGTTCCAGGATTGGGAAAGGATCCGGAGCGAAAAGTCGATCGTACGGCCCCCGTCTTTCCAAGCCTGGAGAAACCGTTTCATCTGCCGTTGCTCAAAAAAAGAGTAACTGGTTTCCGGCCAAGTTTCGGTCCAATAAACTCCCGGTCCGTTTGGAGTCAAGGGATGAACGGCATACCCGCCGGCCACTGCGTCCCGGTCGAACAGAGGGACGATCAAAAAAACGAAGGCCTGTTTGAGAACAGCGGCCTCGGGGCTATCCGACAGCAGAAAACGGACCATGCCCTCGGCGATCCACGAGCCGGCGGTTTCATGCCCCTCTTCGCGGCACAAAATTAGGGCGGTTTTCTTGCCGTCTTCGGGAATTGCGGGATCGGTAAGGATGAGAATGGGCACGGGCAGTTGGTGGATGGGCGTGACACAGAGCGTTTCCACCCGGACGTGCGAGTGAGCGGTAACCGTCTTGATCAACGCGTTGAGGCGGCTGTTGGGGTAGGGCGGACTGTAGGCGATCCAGGCGCGGTCGGCGGCGAAGGTATGCGTGAAGCGGAACCGGACCCGGTCGAGATCGGTAGGATGCGGCTCAATGTACCGGTCTTTGATATAACTCCAGTGTTCTTGATCATAGCTAATGGCCGGCAGCAGTGAATGGCCATAATAATCCTTCCGCGCGTTTTCGATCACGAAGGTTAGAGTTTGATTGGAAGCCCCGTCGACCTGAAAATAGTACCAGATGCCGCCTGAGCCGGGGGAATGCGTGAGTTGAATCTCTCCATCGGCGTTGATTTCCCATCCCCCCAGGCTGCCATTGTCGAAATTCCACGTGATCTGGACGGACGGAGCGGATGGTTGGGCCGGAGGCGTTGCAGGTTCGTTTCCCGCCTGGGTCAGGATAATGAAGCATATTCCAACGGCGAGCGGTTGCACCATAAAACCCCCGGGTTCTTGGTGATCTTTTCGTGGCCCTACTTGAAATCCCTACTCCCTCGCCAATGTCAGACCGAGCAATACTCCGCCTGCCAGGACCACATCTTCTCCCCAGTGCGCGGGGACGACAGCATACGTATCCGCGAACGGCCGGAACACGAAACGTTTGATTTTCTCCCGCAACGTATCCCAGAACAACGGCCCCATCAGCGAAACCCCGCCTCCGATCACGATCCGTTCCGGATGCAGCAAGGCGATCACGTTGCAAAGCGCCACGGCCAGATTGGCGCAGGTCTCGTCCAATAGCGTCCGGGCCAACAGGTCGTCCTGTTCGGCGGCGGCATACACCGTCTGGGCGGTGATCGCCGCGGGATTCCCACCGCACAACTTGGTCATGAGGGACGATTCGCCATCCTCAACCGCCTCGCGGGCGCGCCGCCCGATCGACCAGCCGGAACATAACAATTCCAATTTTTCCGGTTCCCCGGTGTCGGGATCGGGCACCCAGGTGTGGCCGATCTCCGCGGCGCCCAGCCCTTGCCCTTCATCGATCACGCCATCGACGATCCACCCCCCGCCGATGCCACTGCCGATGGTCATGTAGAATACCCGGCGGCAGCCTTTCCCCGCGCCTCCCACCGCCTCGGCGTATCCTGCCAGGCTGGCGTCATTCTGAATCGCCACCGGGACTTGAAACTGATCCGCCAGCCATTGCCGGAGCGGAAACTGGTCCCAGCCTTCGATTTGGTGCGAAACCAGGGTAACCCCCCGCGAGGTGTCCACCGGGCCGCCGAATCCGACGCCGATGCCCACCACGTCCCTCCGTTCGATCCGTGCTTCGGCCAGCGCTTGATCCACCAAGCCGGGGATTGCCTCCCGGATGCCTCGCGCCCCCCGGGCCGGATCGACCGTCCGCCGCGCCCGGCCGCGCAAACGGCCGTCCTCTCCGCCCACGCCCGCCTGCAGTTTGGTGCCTCCGATTTCAATTCCAATGGCTACGCGCATGCTTCGTGAAGTTGTTTGAACCGTTGAAACAAGGATTTCAATACATAGTGGATGCACACGGCATGGACCGATTCCACATCGCCCATGTCATACGAGGGCACGTGCAGATTCTGCTGGGCGATTTGGCGGAGCCGCCCGCCGTCGTATCCAGTCATGCCGAACGTCCGTAATCCGTTGGCGTTGGCGTACTCGACCGCCCGGAGAACATTGGCGCTGTTGCCTGAACCGCTGATGGCGATCAGCAGCGCGCCCGGCTGGGCCAGGTTCTTGAGCTGCTCGACAAAAATACGGTCGTAACTGGTATCGTTGGCCCAGGCCAGAATGTAGGGCGTGTTGTCAGTCAAACTGATGACCTTCAGCCGTTTTTGATGTTCGAAATCGCACAGCGTGCCCTTTCCCAGGTCTTCACAAAAATGGGACGCGTTCGCGCCGCTGCCGCCGTTGCCAATGAGAAAAACAAACTGATCCTGCTCATACGCGTCCGTAATAGCGTCCACCAGGGCCTCGACTTCCCGGGGATTCACCTTGTTCAACAAGCCGCCGAATGTCTCAAGGTACTGGGCAAAGGTCATGGAATCACTTCTCCGATCGTAAAAAAGATGAACAGGGCATCCAATAATCATACTTGCTGAGGGGCCTCTGGAAAAGCGAGCCGGATACCGTGCTGCAAGGCCATTGCTTCGGGAAGGTAGAGAGAAATTGATCACCCCATCACCGCTTCCTCCCGCTATGGTTTCCATGGGTCACTCCCAGCGGTGGTGGATTTGATGTGCTCCCGGCGGGTACAATATTGGCTGTTCATTTCATTTTCACTTCGAAATTCAGATTGGATGGATTCCACTCGAAACAAATCCGTCGGATGGGAGAATAGGCGCCCGGCAAGCCAAACTCAACCAAGTTGAATTTTTTTTCAAATTTCCTTGACAAGGCATCGTGAAAATCATATAATAACATGTGATTAAATAATTCAATCAGGAACAAGCATGTTATCCAAAACGGGAATCCATGCTGTGCGGGCCATGGTGGTACTTGCCGAATTGCCGGAAGGCGCGTATGCCGGGGCGGTTTCGATCGCCCAAGCCATTCAGGCGCCCCGCAACTACCTAGGCAAGTTGTTGCAGCTGCTCGCCCGCGAGGGACTCGTCGAATCCCAAAAAGGCATGGGCGGCGGTTTCCGGCTGGCCCGCCCCCCCCGCGAGATCTCGCTGCTGGACGTGGTTGAGCCGATCGAGCATATCAGCCGCTGGAGCGGGTGCATCATGGGCCGGGAGGTTTGTTCTGAGGAGGCTCCTTGCGCGATCCATCACCGGTGGAAAACGATCCGCGAAGCATACCTCGAACTCCTGCGCGAAACCCGGCTGGCGGATCTGATCGTGCAGCCGCACATATTGGTCCCATAGAAGCCTTTTTATTTCACTTTTAATCAGATAACCGTATGCGAATAGATTATTAAAAGGAAAGGCATCATGAACAACGCGATGAACTGGATTGACCCGAAAACGATGATCCCCGACTTACTGCAGGCCGCCCCCCAAGCCCGGCCGGTGTTGGACCGCTACGGCCTCCGGGGATGCGGCGGGCCGCTGGGGCCGATGGAGACCTTGGAATTCTTCGCCAAGGCGCATGAGGTACCGCTGGACCAATTGCTCGAAGAACTGCGCGTGTCGGTGAGCTATGGCGATGAATCGCATCAACCGGCGGCACAAGAGGTTCCTCCACTCCCTGGATTGGAAACCCGTCCGGAAGACGCCATCTACCGCCCCTTCTTCATAGCTGGAATCCTGGTGATCCTCACTTTGGGCGCTTCCTGGGGAGCGCATCTGCTGGGCCGCATCGCGATGACCGGTTCGTTCACCTCGGTGGGCTATCATGATGTCAACGCGCACGGCCACGCGCAGATCTTTGGCTGGGTGGGCCTTTTCGTGATGGGCTTCGCCTATCAGGCATTCCCCCGCTTCAAGCACGCGTCGTTGGCCTATCCCCGGCTGGCGTTTATGACCTTGGGGATGATGGTGACCGGCCTCGTTGTCCGGTCGGTTTTGGAGCCGGTCAGCGTTTCGGTCCCGGCGGTGCGTTTTGTGCCGGTTCTCGCGTCGGTGCTCGAAGTAGCGGCCATCGGATCGTTTGTCTGGATCATCGGGATGACCTGGCGGCGCTCCGGCAAATCACTGGCCTTCTACGATTACTACATCATCAGCGCGCTGGCATGGTTTCTCATCCAGGCCGTATACGAAACCGTGCTATTCACGGCCACGATCCACGCGCCCGGCCGGGAGCAGTTGTTGCAGCTTATTGCCACTTGGCAGGCTCCCCTGCGCGAGATCCAGATCCACGGTTTCGCGATGATGATGATTCTGGGTGTCAGTCAGCGTATTTTCCACAACTTTTATGGTTTCCCCGCGCCCGATGTCCGCAAAAGCCGGATTGCGTTGTGGAGCATCAACCTGGCCATCCTTGGAGAGGTCACGGGTTTCGTCGTGATGCGGACAAATCACGAGGCCTGGGGAGCGTTGTGGTACGGTTCCATTCTGCTGCTGGCGGGCAGCGTGGCATACCTGGTGTCCGATTGGAAGATCTTCTCGCGCCCGGCTGAACGAGACCGTAATCTCAAATTTCTGCGCGCCGCCTACATTTGGCTTTTCATCTCGCTGGGGATGCTGGTGCTGTTGCCCGTGTACCAATGGGTGATTCTTCCCGCCTTCGCGCCTTCGGGCGAGGCGGTGGCCACGGGCTTCTCACATGCTTACTACGGCGCGATCCGTCATGCCATCACGGTGGGCTTCATCAGCCTGATGATCGTGGGCGTGGCCGCCAAGGTAGTCCCCACACTGAACGGCGTGGATCTCCGGAGCCTGGCGCAACTGTGGATCCCTTTCATCCTGATCAACACGGGTTGCGCGATCCGGGTGGCGGGACAGACATTGACCGATTTCTCTCCCGCGTTTTTCCCGGTTACGGGAATCAGCGGCGTATTGGAGGTCATGGGCCTGACGGTGTGGGGTATGCATCTGTTTCTGGTGATGGCCGGCCGCGCGCGGGTACGCAGTTCCCGGCAGTTGCTGGCGGGCCGTTTTACCCCTTTGGCGCGGCAATCCCCTCTCCAGGCCGCTAACCTGGTGGGAGATGTGCTTGACGCCTATCCCCACCTCTTGGAAACCTTCGTTGCCTTCGGCTTCACGCCCCTTCAAAATCCGGTGCTGCGGGCCACGATCGCCCGTACCGTGACAATCCAGGCCGCCTGCCGCCGGTTGGACGTGGATGTGAACGAATTGCTGGAAGCGCTCAATGCGGCCCGGGAACGAACCACGCCCGCGCGCGCCGAAATGCCCCGCTTGTACCAGATCTCGTTGGATCCCGTGAAATAGCAAGGAAAGGCGCCGCTGAATAGGATCCGGACGGACACCTCGATCCGCCTCCACAAAAGCAGATTTTGGCATATGTAGGGTGGTCACAAAGCGAAGCGTAGCCCATCACAAGAAACTAATCATAAAGTGGGTAACGAGGAGAAAGATCATGAAACTGACTAAGGGACTGATTATCACAATGGCATTGATGGCCCTGGCCTGGGTACATCCCGGACGGGGGTTTGCGCACTGTGACACGCTGGACGGCCCGGTCATCCAGGACGCGCGGAAGGCTCTCGCGCGGAAAGATGTTACGCCAGTGTTGAAATGGATTCCCCAAGAGGATGAAAAAACAATTCGCGGGGCGTTCGAGAAAACCCTGGCCGTGCGGGCGCTGGGAAACGAAGCCCGGGAGCTGGCGGATCTGTATTTCTTCGAAACGCTGGTGCGGATCCACCGCCAGTCGGAAGGCGCTCCCTACACCGGCCTGAAACCCGCGGGCGTAGTGGATCCCATCATCGCCGAGGCAGACCGGTCACTGGAGAGCGGTTCGGCGGAGAAATTGGAAAATCAGGTGCTGGAAGCAGTCAAGCAGGGCATCCACGAAACCTTTCATGAAGCGGTTCAGGCCAAGAAAAACGTGGACACGAGCGTCGCGGCCGGCCGCGAGTTCGTGAAGGCCTACGTTACTTTTGTGCATTATGTGGAACGGCTGTGCCAGGACGCCCACAATCGAGTGGCGCATGACAGTCACGAATCCGTACCGGAACAGGCAAGCGCTAAGCATCACGGGCATTGAACAAGTACCAAAAGAAGGATGGTGCAATGTGTCCATTCGATAGGGATATTGAGTTTCCTGGAATAAGAAAGTGACTTTTGTCCTTCTCCCTTTGGGATAGGGCCGGGGTGAGGGAAACCGAAGCGGGAAATCCCCTCACCCTGACCTCCCAAAGGGGGAGAAGGAAATAAGTGATGAATACCCAAAGCGTGAATCACGCTGATTCAATCAACACTCACGGAGGAAAACATGATGAAACCGACAGACATCCTGATGCAGGAACACCGGGTGATCGAAGTGGTTTTGGATTGCCTCGAAGGCATAGTGGGCGAGGCCATCTCGCAAGGCCGGCTGGACCAGGACGCGGCCGGTCAGGCGCTCGATTTTTTCAAGATGTTCGCGGACACGTGCCATCACGGGAAAGAGGAAGTGCACCTGTTCCCTATGATGGAAGCGAAAGGCTTCCACCGGGAGAACGGGCCGACCGGCCAGATGCTTTTGGAGCACGAAGAAGGCCGCGCCCATATTCAAGGCATGCGGGAAGCGCTGGAGCAAGCGGGGGCCGGGGATAAAGAGGCGTTGATGCAGTTCGCGCGCCACGCTAACGCGTATGTCCGCCTGCTGCGGGACCACATCAGCAAGGAGGATCATTGCCTGTTCCCCATGGCCAACCAGGCCATGAGCGAGGCGGACCAGCAGGACCTGGCGTCGCGTTTCCATCACGTGGAGAGCCAGGAAATGGGCGAAGGCACGCATGAGAGGTACCTTGCCATCGCCGAAGCCTTGGCCGCAAAATATAACGTGGAAGGTTCCGCGGCGCTCGCGGCCGCCGGGACGTGCGCCTGCCATCACCATTCGCATTGAGCGGCGAATCGAGGAGAACTCACCATGATATCCAACGGACTCAAAGGCTTGTTTTTGTTTTCGCTGTTCGGGGCTATCGCCATTACCCTGTTCGGAGGTTGGTACACCTGGGAAGCCGCGCCGCCTTATCCGGAGCAGGTCACCGGTCCGGACGGCACGGTGGTGATGACGCGCGACTCCATCATGCAAGGGCAGCACGTCTGGCAGAAATATGGCTTGATGGACAACGGTTCGGTCTGGGGGCATGGGACCTACCGCGGCAACGACTACACCGCGACCTCCCTCCACCTGATGGGCCAATTCATGCGCGACGCGCACGCGCAAAAGGATTTCGGCAAACCTTATGCGGACCTCTCCCGGGAACAACAAGTCGTCCTGGACGACCGGGTGATCCGCGAACTGAAGGAGAACCGGCTGGACGAGGCAACGCTGACCCTCCGCCTCACCGAAGCGGAAGCGGCGGCGGTACAAAAGCTGCGCGAGCATTGGGGCCGGATCTTTTTGGAAGGTGACAAGCCCACCGCGGTCGCAGCCGGCGTATTGAACTCGCCCGAGGAAGCGAAGGACCTGTCCGACTTCTTCTACTGGACCGCGTGGGCCGCCGGAACCTTGCGCCCGGGTAAAACCTTGACCTACACCAACAACTGGCCCCCGGACCGCAGCGTGGGCAACGAGATCGCCACCGAGGCGGTGATCTGGTCGATCGCCTCACTGCTGGGTTTGATGGTGGCGATCGGCGCGGCGTTGGCCGCCTTCTTCAAGTTCAACTTCGACAAGGATCTCGACGGATTGGAACTGGATGATCAAGTGGGCGAACGGATCATCAACCTGCCTATTTCATCCAGCCAGCGCAAAACCGCGAAATATTTCTTGATCGTCGTGTTGCTCTTTTTCCTGCAACTGATGTTGGGCGGGCTGATGGCCCATTACACCGTGCATCCCGGCGAGTTCTACGGGATCAAGGCGGTTTCGGACAATATCCCTTACAACTGGCCGAAGAGTTGGCACCTTCAACTCGCCATTTTCTGGATCGCCACCGCCTGGATCGGAGCGGCTTTGTACCTCGCTCCCATCGCCGGCCGCAAAGAGCCGAAATACCAGGGCTTGCTGGTGGATATCCTCTTCGGCGCGGTGGTCTTCGTGGCCGTTGGTTCGCTTTTCGGAACGGTATTGGGTATCAAAGGCCTAGCCGGATCCTGGTGGTTCTGGATCGGCCATCAAGGCTGGGAATTCCTGGAACTAGGCCGCTTGTGGCAGATCCTGCTTTTTGTGGGATTAATTATCTGGCTGGTGCTGGTGGCGCGCGCGGTCAAACCCAATTTCGGCGCGGGACAGGACCGCTGGGGCACAGTGCCTTTCTACACGTATTCCGCCATCGCCATCGTTTCGTTCTTTGCCTTCGGATTGTTCTATACTCCCAACACGCATCTCACCGTGGCCGATTTCTGGCGTTGGTGGGTGGTGCACACCTGGGTGGAGGGCATTTTTGAATTCTTCGCGGCGGCAGCCATGGCCTACGTTGTAACCACCCTGGGCCTTGCTCCCAAGCGCAAGGCGCTGCGGGCGGCCTATTTCACCGCCAGCCTGGCGCTCTTCTCCGGTATCATCGGTGTCGGCCACCATTATTATTGGTTCGGCGATCCCGACATCTGGCTGGCGCTGGGCGGCGTGATCTCCACCATGGAGCCTGTGCCCATCCTGTTGCTGCTGCTGAAGGTGGCCTTGGATTCTCGCCATTCGCCGGTCACCAGCGACGCGTATCCCTACAAGTGGCCCATGCTCTTCATGGGCGCGTCGGCGGGCTGGGCGTTCCTGGGCGCGGGGGTATTTGGCTTCATCATCACCACCCCGGTGATTAACTACTACGAGCATTCTACCTATCTGACCATGAATCATGGCCATACCGCGCTGTTCGGAACCTATGGCATGCTGGCCATCGGCCTGTTGCTCTTCGCGCTGCGCGGCCTGGTCAAGCCGCAAGCCTGGAACAACACGCTGCTGAAATTCGCCTTCGCGGGGTTGAACGGCGGCCTCTTTCTGATGGCCATCTTCACCCTGCTGCCGGTCGGCTTTTTGCAGACATGGGATTCCTTCGTGAACGGATTGTGGCATGCCCGCAGTCCCGAATTCTACAACCAGCCGGTGGTGATGTTCATCGGCCAGTGGCGGATTATCCCCGATCTGATCATTATCGCGGGTGCCGCGTGCCTGGTGGCTTTCGTGATTCAGGCTTGCCTTAACCTCAAGCCGGTGGAGGTGGAAGAAGAGGAGGAAATGGATATCCCCGCGGCGGAAATTTCTCCCGTAGCCGCTATGTGAGTCCAATTTCTCATGGAATTTCCTGGGGGAAATCCCGTAGTAACGGGTTTTCCCCCGTTTTTTTAGAGGATGAAGCATCCTCATTTTCCTGAATATTTACCCGTTTCCCGAATGCAGAATTCTCTCAATAATCTATAAGAGGCATGAGTAGGAATGTGATCGCTTAACGCTTTCCCTATCCTCTGGGAGAAGGGCCAGGGTTAAAGAAGCCCAGAAGGGGCACAATACATTACATTCTCTGCAATCGGGTAAATAGATGCTTTCACATAATCCCATGTGGATAGGGCAAGATCGGGAGAATGATTACTTCCGTAGGCGATAAATGCGGATTGTGTATAATTAATCAACATCCCTTGTTTCATCTCCATTGAACAGAAAGACATTGCTTCATGGAGGAACAATCCATCATGATACGGAAGATTCACCGCCGCCGGTTTCTATATTGTTCCAGCCTGGGCCTGGCCGGGATTGCCTGCGTGGATTTAGGACACGCGTTCGAGGCATCCAGCCTTTCCGAACAAGCCCGGAAATGGCTCGCCGGGATAACTTGGTTTAAGCAATCCGGATTCCGCCTCCAGGACGGAGACCGGGTGATGTATATCGATCCGTACGAGATAACCATATCACCTCATGACGCCGATGTGCTCCTCATTAGCCATTCGCACAACGATCATTGCCACACGGCCAGCGTTTCCCGGGTCGCGAAAGAGACGACGATCGCCCTCACCGAGCCGGAATCAGCCGCCAAGATCAAAAACCTGATCCAGGACATCCGCACCGCCACCCCCGGCGAGACACTGACCGTGGGCGGATTCAAAATCGAGACTGTTCCGTCGTACAACATCAATAAAACTAATCACCCCAAATCGAAAAATTATTTGGGATTCGTGGTGACCCTCCAAGACGGCCGGCGGATCTACCACGCGGGTGACACCGACCATATTCCCGAAATGGAAGCGATTGATTGCGATGTGGCCCTGCTGCCCTGCGGCGGTACCTACACCATGAACACCACCGAAGCCGCCGCGGCTGCCAAGATCATTCAGCCCGGCATCGTGGTTCCCATGCATTATGGTTCAGTGGTAGGCAGCCCCCAGGACGGCCAAACGCTCAAGAAATTGTTGGAGGGGGCTATCGAAACTGTGGTCTTCGAACCAGGGCAAAGCGTGGAACCCTTTAATGCCCATATCAAAGAATGGAAAAGCCAGTAGCAATTCACAGGAATCCAAATGAAACCCTTCGTCTCTTGCCACGATAGGAAGATAAAAATGAATTGGTGGCTTTCTTGGGTTTTGTGGATTTCGGTACCCCTGGCGAACGCGTCGGATGTCCCGACCGGAACTGGCAGTGGCCGTCCCAGCGTTCCGGAGAAGTTGGCGCCCTATTTTCATCCTCCCCGGGAATTCGCGGAGGACATGGGAAACTACCGATCCCCCTTGCGGTTTTATGACGGCCGGCCGGTCAACACGCCCGAGGAATGGAAGCAACGCCGGCAGGAGATTCTCGATACCTGGCATGGTTTGATGGGGAAATGGCCGCCCCTGATCGAAAAACCGGCTATCGAAATCCTGGGCGAGGAAACAGTCGAGGGGATCGTCCGTAAAAAAGTGACCGTGGAAATCACTCCCCGGGACGGAACCATTCCGGGGTATCTGTTGATTCCTGATGTCCAACCGCCCTGGCCCGCGGTCATTGTGGTTTTTTATGATCCCGAGACCGGTGCGGGATTGGGCCGGGAGCGTCTTGATTTCGGATTGCAATTGGCGAAACGAGGATTCGCCGCGCTTTCGGTGGGGATGCCGGCCTCTCTCTATTATCCGGACAAGACTAAGGCCGAACTGCAGCCGCTGTCCGCGCTAGCCTACGCGGCCGCCAATTGTTATAACGCCCTGGTCACTGTCCCTGGCGTCGATCCCGCACGGGTGGGGATCACCGGGCATTCGTATGGGGGGAAATGGGCGATGTTTGCGGCCTGCCTGTACGACAAATTCGCATGCGCCGCCTGGTCTGACCCCGGCATCGTGTTCGATGAAACGCGCCCCAACGTGAACTACTGGGAACCTTGGTACCTGGGTTACGAGTGGGGCATAGAACGAGAACGCGGCGTCCCCGCCCACGACAATCCCCGCACCGGGGCGTACAAGAAAATGATCGAAGACGGTTTCGATTTGCATGAACTGCACGCGCTGATGGCCCCCCGGCCATTCCTGGTCTCCGGCGGTTCCGAGGATCCCCCGGAACGCTGGAAGGCGCTGAACCACACGGTGGCCGTCAATCGGTTGCTGGGTTATGAAAACCGGGTGGCGATGACAAACCGCCCCAGTCATGCAGTCACGGATGAATCCAATGATATTTTGTTTTTATTCTTCGAACATTTCCTGAAAAATGCCGGCCGGCCCTGAGGGGATCCATCAGCAAAAAAAGTACACCCCACCCGGAATTTCCTCCACGTGACGCTCTTTCCGAGGAAAAAGGGATATTCGGAACCGTTTTAATCGATCCATTCAAAAACCGCCCCGGTGTCCGGAAATAAAAGTAATCTCGAGACGGCCGGATAAACTTCTCCCTCTCCGGGGACGGGTGGGGATAGGAAAATATTTCCGGGTGTAAGAAATCCTGAGAATTGGGGCGGATTTTTTGCGTTCGTTGTCTACCTGCCTTCTGTCCGGCCGGCTTGTGGTACACCCTCCTGGTGACCTCCTCTGGCCGAGAACGACGCCGCTGATCCCTTTTCACAAATTATCCTCCAAATTGGTAACAAAATTGCTTTTCCTATTGAAGACAAATCATTCACTCCTGCGAGCATATAGAGGGGAGATTCTAATGAACTCTGTTATCAACCGGGAGGAAATCCTACAACGGGTCGATAATGATTGGCATTTGTTGAGCCTGATCATCAAGTTGTTTTTAGACAAGCACAAGATATTGCTGCAAGGAATTTGGGATGGCATCCGGGAAAACGATGGGGACCGGGTGCTGCGGGCTGCACATAGCCTCAAGGGCATGGTGAGTAATTTTTCCGCGATGGCGGTGATCCATACCGCCATTCAATTGGAAAACCTTGGAAAATCAGGGGATTTAACACAGGCTCCCGCTTTATATGCCCAATTGGAAACCGAGCTCCAAGATTTGAAAGCCGCCTTGCTGGAACTCAAAAACGAACATCTGCAATCTACTCCCATGTATTGATCCCACGTATGGATCCCATGTATGGACCGGCCCTATGTTCTTTCTCTTCCTGCCCGATCCGAGGGACATGCAGGAAATACCACACTGGCGATCCATCCTGACTCATCGGTCTGAGGCCGGACCGGACCCGCCGCGCGGAATCAATTGATTTCAATCCAACATTCCACGAGACGGTATCTCAAATTGATTCTCGTTTTGTCTTATACAAAGGAGAAAGCGGCATGTTAAAGCGGGAATTGATTTGGCTCGTCCAGGAGATGACGGACCAGCAACCGCCGCAAATCCGGATCGAGGCCGAGGAGAAACGAACGGCGGGCTTCGAAAAGAGAAGTGTCATAGAATTTTTCGCAGACCCGCAGCAATTCCGGCAAACGGTCCCATTTCCTTTCCGTGAATTGCTCGGGGGACATACGTTCGGCCTCGGCCACCACTGGTTCACCCAGGATGCGCACCAAATCCGCACGAGTAACTTGCTTCATTTCCAGTGACAACATACTGTGGATCGCCAACCAGCCAACCTGCCCGGGGAGAATGCGGCTTCTCTCCGGGCTTTTTCGATTGGATTACGTGAACTTAGAAATATCCTTCCCGGATCAGGTACTCAGCCGCGAGCACTTCACCCTTGGCCGCGCCGCGCTTGGTATTGTGCGAGAGGGCCACGTATTTGAGGCCATGGGCGCCGAAGACCTCGTCCTGGCGGATACGTCCCACCACGGTGGACATCCCGCCGCCCAGGTCGCGGTCCAGCCGGGGCTGCGGCCGGTTCTCCTCTTCCTTGACGATGATGGTCTCGGCCGGGGCGGAGGGCAGATCGCCGAACGCCTTCCGGCAGGCTTCGTTATACTCGCGGATGGCGGCGCGGTAGTCATCGGGAGAGCAGGGCTTATCGGTCTCCACGAAGATGGAGAGCATGTGGCCGTCGATAACCGCGATGCGGGTGCAGGTGCAGCTGACGGGAAAGCCGGCATTGGCCACCGCATTATCCCCGAATTTCCCTAGCGTCTTGACGGTTTCAAGCTGCACCTTGCCCTCTTCCTTGGCGATGAAGGGAATCATGTTGTCGACGATGTCGAGGGCGGGATTGCCCGGATACCCCGCGCCGGACAACGCCTGCATGGAAGTCATGAAAACGCGCCGGATCCCGAAATGATCGTAGATAGGCTTGAGTGAAATAATCAAACCCATGGTGGTGCAATTGGGGCCGGGCACCACGAAGCCCTTCCAGCCGCGCGCCTGCTGTTGAACGCGGATGAGGGGCGCGTGCTCCGCGTTGACCTCGGGCACGAGAATGGGCACGTCGTTCTCGTAGCGAAATCCGGAGGCGGTGCTGATCAACGGTTTATGCGCCCCGAATTTTCCTTCCATCTCTTTCGAAACTTCCGAAGGCAGGGCCGAGAAGAAGACATCGTATTGGTCCACGTCGTTCAGGGCTTTCTCTACATCCCCGACCTTCATCCGGGCGATTTCGGGAGGCATGGGGTTGGACGAAAACCATTTGGCGGCCTCGGCGTACGTTTTGCCCTCGGACCGGGTGGACGCGTACAGTCCGGTGATCTCGAACCCGGGGTGCCCGTACAGGGCTTCGATAAACTGTTGACCGGCTGCTCCAGTGGCGGCTAAAACCGCGGCCTTTCTCTTTTGCATGATGTCTCGCTACGCTCCCTAATTAGAGTTCGACGGCGGGTTCGATGAACCCCGTTGAACCCTTTACTGTACTTGCGCGGGAGGAAAATCCGAAGTGCGATGGAGTTACGGGGAAAAACCCCGCCGGGGGGGAGGTTCAAATTGAATGGAAACGATCGGATTTCACCGTCGGCCGGATTCGATAATCATCCCGTCAATTTCTTCTTCCTCTGGGAGAAGCCCAGGGGGAGTGAAATCCTGGGGTACGACGAATGGGGCGGCTCATTCCATATTAAAAGGAAAAAAGTATTTTAAAAAAATGATTTCGATTATTGGTTAAAAAAAAATTGCAAAATTTAAATAGCTATTTTACAGCCCGCCGGGCACGCTCTCGCGCACCGTGTCACTGGGGGCAGGCTACGACGCGCTGGGGCGGATGACCTCGGAAACGTACAACGGCGGGGGACAAT